>Ga0272443_10000159_pt1 | contig 128069 bp, 110 predicted proteins | sample SSMAcet12_FD_193581 | JGI IMG/M metagenome (GOLD analysis project Ga0272443, IMG submission 193581) | Marine sediment archaeal communities from Little Sippewissett salt marsh, Falmouth, MA, United States - SSM-Acet-12 | ecosystem: Environmental > Aquatic > Marine > Wetlands > Sediment ... | reverse complement strand
ATCACAAGGACTGCCTGTCAGCGTAAGGCAGTCCTTTCATGTCAGGGGAGGGTGAAGCTAGGAAGAGAGTGTGATGGGGTGTGAACTTACCCAGAAATCATGAATGATGCAGAATGCGGAGGCGATGAGCTCGCCGTCTTCCCGCACCTTAATGCGTGTAGACACCTGGTGGTCTGTGTATATTGATCCTGAATCTGGCCCCTTGACGCCCTCACCATGCGATTCAAAATGGAATGAGCCCAACTGGTATGCGAATGTTCCCTTCGTTGGCTTGAAAAACAACTGGATCCATCGGATGTGGTGCTCCGAGGTGTTCGGGTGACCGATTTCCTTCCCGCGTGAGATTGTTATATCCAAGAACGTGCCTGATTGGACAACATCCGGACATTCGATAACCGGCGCATGTTATTCGGACTTCCAATCTGCAGTTTGGAATACGTCGGCCATGCTTGACATCGATGCTCTCATCAATGCTGTTGTTGTCGAAAATGCTGGGCAAGGGTTATATCTCGTAAGCTTCCAGGAGCCGACGCTCCTTTTCACCTTCAACATGTGCGATGACTTCAACGTACGGTGCGATCGTAGAGCCTTTCAACTTGCGTTTCAGCAGTTCATCCACCTGGTATATGCCGGCAGAATTGTTGAGGGTGATATTGAATCGGACAGGGCGTTTCTCACCAGGTTCTAGTTTGACATCCTCGACAGCCTGAGCAGAGAGGGAGTGGATGTTGATGGAACCTGCCTCAAATGGAATGCGCGAACGTCCTTCTGTCATATCGAGGGCGTCAGCCACCTTGAGAATTCCAGCTTCTAGACTCAGACTGCGGTTGTCCCATTGATGGGCAATAACGGCGTGCATGGTCTCGGCGGCGAGGATGGTCACCGCGGGCTCTTCGTACTGCTTCGACAGCAACGCTCGTGCCTTGGGATAGCCTAATACGAGGCTGAACGTTTCGTGATCGTCTCGATGGACGGCCATGCCCACGTCATGCAGGCACGCCGCAAGCACCAAAACAACCTCGGAATCATCTGCTGTAAGGTTGTGATCCTGTTCCACGCTGGATCGGATGCCGGCTTTCTTGAGCAACCGGAAAATCTTCACAGCTGCGTTGGCGACGATCTGGATATGAACGGGGCCATGATCGCTCATGCCCAACCGATCCACAGCGGTAATGTTCGCCGAAGTCCATAATTGCACGAGCTCCTTGTCGGCATTGATGTTCGCCAGGAGCATCTTTAGTTTCTGATTGCCTTTTGTGCTTACCTTGAGAGTCATTCCACACGCCTTTATGTCATGGCCTATCGGACTTTGGTGGAGCATGCGCAAAAGTTGTAGCCAGCTGATCCGTATTGGTGAAGGAACTCGATGTCCTTCTTGACAAGCTGAATCTAGCATAGACCAGGAGCTTGATAAAGCGGGAAGTGCGGGCTTTTGGCCCATACCAGCGAAGCATGGGGGAAGGCGAAGTCTACTTCAGAAGCGTGTTAGGAGGCGGAAAATCCGCTCTCAGGAAGCCGCAGCAGCGCCATGGGCTTCTGTGAAGGGGTCATAGCGTTCTTCCAGCTGACGACGAAATTGCTGTGTATACAGCCGGTAGTACTTCCCGCGCTGATTGAGGAGCGCTTGATGCGTTCCCATCTCTGTAATGGCCCCATCCTCAATGACGAGAATGCGATCGGCACGCTTGATGGTTGAGAGTCGATGGGCGATGATGAAGCTTGTCCGGTCCTTAATAACGGCTTCCATCCCTTCTTGGAGGAGGGCTTCAGTGATGGTATCCACCGAGGAGGTTGCCTCGTCCATGATGAACACTTCTGGATCGGAAAGCACGGCGCGCGCTAGGCTGACAAGTTGCTTTTGACCGACAGAAAGCAAACTTCCGCCCTCACCAACTTTCTCATCCAGGCCATGCTCCAGGTTCTCGATAAACGACAGGGCTCTCGTGCGACGTGCTGCTTCCAGAATTTCCTCATCGCTTGCGTCCAGTTTCCCATAGCGGATGTTCTCGCGAATGCTTCCTGAGAACAAATGGGGGGTTTGCAGGACAATGCCCACGCGGGACTGGATGGCGCGTTGGGAGAGCGCTGTGTAGTCATGGGGACCGATGTAGATGGTTCCGGAAACCGGCTCGTAGAAGCGGCAGAGTAAATTGACCAGTGTTGTCTTGCCGCCACCGGTGGGTCCAACGAGTGCGATGGTTTCGCCGCGTTTTACATGAAGATGGAAATTTTTCAGCACTGGCTGGTCGGATTCATACGCAAAGGTGACATTGTCGAAGCGTATGTCTCCGATGATCGTGCCTGGATCGATGGCGTCCTCGGCATCAACAATATCGGGGACGGAGTCGATGAGCGAGAATACGCGTTCTGCAGAGGCGACGGCGTGTTGCATGTCAGCATAGACCCGGGCCAGATCCTGAATCGGCCACATCATGAAGGTGATGTAGGAGATGAAGGCCTGGATACCACCGATGGTCATCATCCCGATCTGTGTTTGCCAGCCCCCATACCAAGCGATGGCGCCAATCGCAAGGCTGCTTGTGACTTGCACGAGGGGAAGGAAAAGGGCGGACAAGACAGCAGCATGATAGCTCGCCTTGAACATCGTATCCGTCAGCTCACTGAATTCGGAGAGGCTGGTCTCTTCCCGGTTCAAGGCTTTGATGACACGAACGCCATTGATGCTCTCTGCATATGTCCCTGTGATTTTTGAGTTAATCTTGCGCACTCGCCGGTATTCCACAAGGATGACTCGACGCACTCGCGCGGCGATGATCACAATCATGGGAATAAGAAACGCAACCACCAGCGCCAGGCGCCAGTTGATGCGAAGCATGAAAAACATCGCAGTGAGAATATTGAGAACTCCCCAGGTCATGTCGACCATGCGCCAGGTTACCAGCGATGCGATGCGCTCGGAATCGGAGGTCAGCCGTGACATAATCCAGCCGACGGGCGTGTTGTTGAAGTACGCCAGTGAGAGTTCTTGCAGGTGGTTGAAGGCGCGCTGGCGGATGTCGTATTGGATGCGTTCGCCGAGGATTCCGGCCAGATAGATAAAGCCGAACACACCGGCTGCTTGCAGGATAATCATGCTCGCATAGATGGTGAGGAGGCGCATCAGTTCATCGGGATTGTTCATCAGGATGGCGTCATCCACGATTTGCTTCCCGAGGTAGGTGAAATAGGCATCCAGCGCTGATACGATCCCGATAGTGAGAAGGAAACCGAGGACCCAGCGCCAATGGGGGCGTGTCAAACGCAGGATGCGCGCCAGCGTGTCCTTGGTAATCTGGGTGGTGAATTCTTCCTCACGGAATTCTTTATCCGACACCGGCGATCTCGCTTTCAATCTCGTCTTCGATGCGGGTCTGTATAGCGTAAATCTGCTTGTAGAGGCCGTCTTCTTCAAGGAGCTCTGTGTGGACTCCACGCTGAACAATGCGGCCGTTTTCCAGCACAAGGATGAGGTCGGCCGTTTCCACACTCTTGATGCGGTGGGCAATGATAAAGGTGGATCGGTTGCGCATCAAGGCCGTCAGCGCCTTCCGAATCAAAGCTTCCGTTTCGGTGTCTACAGAACTGGTGGAATCATCGAGGATCAGGATGCAGGGATCCTTTATGAGGGTGCGTGCAATCGCCACGCGCTGTTTCTGCCCTCCAGAAAGCGTTACGCCCTTTTCTCCCACGAGCGTGTCATATCCATCAGGGAAGGAGAGAATGCTCTCATGGATGGCAGCCGCGTGCGCGGCCGCCTCAATCTCGGTCTGCGTGACCTCGCGATGGACCCCATACGTGATGTTCTCGCGGATGGTGCGGGAGAAGAGAAAAGGCTCTTGCTCTACGAATCCGATATGTCGCCGCAGGAATTGTGGAGCATATGTCTGCAGTTCCCTGCCATCTAACCGAAGGCTACCCCCCGTGTAATCGTAGAAGCGGGGAATGAGATTCACAAGAGTCGTTTTTCCGGAACCTGTCGCACCAAGTAAGGCGATGACCTGGCCCGGTTCGCATTCAAAGCTGATGTCCTTGAGGACCTTTTGCGAGTTCTCATATTGGAAGGACAAATGGTCGAACACCAGATGACCCTGCAGTTGTCCCTCTGAAGCGATATAACCCTCATCGATAGGCTCACGTGTCTCGCGCAGGATCGCTGCGATGCGTTTGTAGGAGACCATCGCCGTAGACATATCGACAATTAAACGCCCAAGATTGCGGATGGGCCAGATAACCATCACGATCATCCCCGAATATGCTATATACGTGCCGACGGTGATTTCCGCGTTGATGGCCATCATTGCGCCGTAGCCCAATCCAAAGATGAGCTGAGCGCCGCAGAGCAGGTCGGAAGCAGGCCAGTAAAGGGAAAACATGGTGAAGAGCTTTTTCCCGCGCGTGAATTTCTCCCAGTTCTCTCGATCAAACTTCTTGCGTTCGTAAGGCTGTCGGGCGAAGGCTTTCACCACGCGTACGCCGGACAGATTCTCCAGGAGGGTCGTGGAGAGGACAGCTTCCTGCTCTTGGTATGCCTCATAAATCTTTGAGACGCGTTTGAAGAAGTAATAGGAAACCAGCACGATCACCGGGATGGCAATGACTGAGTACAAACCCAGGCGCGGGGTAAGGTTGAGAATCGCCACAAAGTTCACACTGAACAGCATCACAATACGGCCCATCGCAAGCGCCTGTTCAGCGAAGAATCGACGAATGGTCTCCACATCAGAACTGCAGCGGGATATGAGATCACCGCTTGGCGTTTGATCATGGTAGGTAAAGCTCAAACGTTGAAGATGATCGAAAAGGTGGTTGCGCAACCGCCGGGCGGCGCTTTCTGCCGATCGCGAGGCAAGGGCCTGGGACGCAAAGGCAAGCCCGCCTTGGAAAACAGCGAGGACGATGAACCCACCGGCAATAAGCAGGTATTGCCGAGTTCCCGGTCCGGCAGGCAAGACATCATCAATGAAGTAGCGAATCCAGAGGTTGATGCCCATGCGGGCAACAGAAGACAGGCCGATGCTTATGATGGCCAGGACAAACAGCCATAGGAAACCCTGCAGAATCCAGAAAAGACCGCGCAGGTGTCCTTTTGGCGGATCATACAGCAAAGGTTTTATTTGTGCGTTGGCTTTATCCAGCATGGTCCTGCCTGTGCGTCGATGAGATGGACCTGCGGCGCTTTCTGGCGCCGGGTTCGAACAGTGGCCATTCTACCATCCCTCTGGCGTCTGGCGGGATGTCTGCAGGCATTTGGGCGATTACGGATTGAGGGCTTTTGCTTGACATGCAGAAAAACGATATGCTATTCTCAACCGGCTGTGCCCTGGCGGCACAAAGACGTCCTGAAGCGAAGGAAGGGTGCGATGGGGGATGCAAAATGCTTCTGGGTGGCGTTCAACCTTGTTCCCGGGATTGGACCTGCAAGTGTAAGACGGCTGCTGGATACTTTTGGCAGTCTGGAGCGCGCATGGCATGCCTCCCCGCATCATCTACGACATGCGGGGGTGTCTGGAAGAGCGGTTCAGGCGCTGGTAGAAATGCGCTCCGATCTGGATCCGGCGGAAGAAGAGCAGCGGGTATACGATTCTGGATATGGTTTTCTCACCTGGGAAGATCCGGATTACCCCTCTCGCCTACGTGAGGTCGATGCATCGCCTCCGCTGCTTTACACGTGGGGTGAGTTGGTCGAAAGCGATCGCCTCGCTGTTGCGCTGGTAGGTACTCGACGGGCTTCTGTGTATGGTAGGAGCGTGACGGAGGAGCTTGCAAGTACGCTTGCAGCAAGCGGGATAACGATTGTTTCTGGCCTTGCCCGGGGCATTGACGCTGCCGCGCATGAGGCGGCGCTGCGGGCAGGCGGACGCACGATCGCCGTACTCGGCTCAGGTTTGACGTACCTGTACCCTGCGGAACATCGTCAGCTGGCTGGAGACATCGCGGTGAATGGAGCTGTCGTGAGCGATTATGCGCTCGATGTGAAACCTGAGGGGAAGAACTTTCCGCCCCGAAACCGCATCATCAGCGGTCTGTCCCTGGCCATTGTGGTGATCGAGGCCGGGGAAAACAGTGGCGCCCTCATCACTGCCGACTTCGCTGTAGAGCAGGGCCGGGATATCTTTGCGGTTCCCGGGGATATCACTAGACCGGGAAGCGTAGGGGCGAACAGGCTGATACAATCCGGTGCGGAACCGCTGCTTTCGCCCGATGATGTGCTCGAGCGTTTAAACATCGAATTGATCGCCAGGCAGGAACAGGCATGCCATGCGCTTCCAGACGATGCAACCGAGCGACAACTGTTGCAGCTGCTCTCCGATCAGCCCTTGCACGTTGATGAAATCGGCGTGGAGACTGGAATACCTGCAGCCGATGTTGCAGCCAAACTCGCACTGCTTGAATTGAAAGGGCGTGTGCGTCAGGTTGGTGGGATGCACTATATTCGTATGCGTGAGCCGAAAACGCCCTACCACGTGGAGTGATGCATGATGAAATCCTTCTATGCGGTAATCATGGCTGGCGGCGGGGGAACACGTTTGTGGCCTCTGTCAAGACGGAGCAGACCCAAACAGACGCTGCGTCTCTTCGGGGATCAATCGTTGTTTCAAGTGGCTGTGGAACGTATCACACCGCTTATCCCCCCCGAGCAGATTTACATCGTCACGATCGAGGAACAAGCGCGGCTGCTCCAGCCCCAGGCGCCACAAATCCCGTCCGAGAATTTCATCCTTGAGCCGGGGCCGCGCGGCACAGCCAGTGTGGTGGGACTCGCCGCCACCATCCTGCATGCGAAGGACCCCGATGCCGTCATGTCGGTGCTGACGGCTGACCATTACATCGGTGATGTGGAACGCTTCCGCAAGCTGCTGTCCGCAGCAGCCACGCTCTCCTCCGAGGGTGATCTGGTGACGCTTGGGATCACGCCAGACCACGCAGAAGTCGGCTATGGGTACATACGCAAAGGCGAGAAGCGAGGCGTATTTGAGGGTCTTGAAGCGTTTCATGTGCGGGCGTTCAAGGAGAAGCCCTCTCGCTCCGTCGCTGAAGCGTACCTGGAGAGTGGGGAATATGCGTGGAATTCGGGCATGTTTGTCTGGAGAGCAGATCGGATTCTGGAAGAGATTGAATATCAAATGAAAGATCTCTTCTTAGCGCTTTCACGAATACGTTCTGCACTCGGTAGCGATAAAGAGCGTGCAGTTATTCAAGCCGAGTGGGAGCAGCTGGTGAGTGAGACCGTCGATTACGGGATCATGGAGCACGCGAGAAAAGTGTCTGTCATCCCCGCTGATGGTCTGGGCTGGCTCGATGTCGGTGGATGGAACCGCTTTTTTGACCTGCGCGATCAGGATGCGAAAGGCAATGTCATCGCAGCGGAGGATGTTGTCATGCGAGATGTCGAGCGTTCCCTGATCTTTCAGGAAACGGATCAGGGTCGCTTGGTGGCACTGCTAGGTGTCAAAGACCTTGTCGTCGTGGACACAGGTGATATTATCTTCGTCGGGCATCGCGAGCAAGCTGAACGTGTTCGCGAGCTCGTGGCCATGCTCAACGATGAAGGAAAAGAAAGCCGTCTATAGTTTGGAGTACGTTGTGGAAGCATATTGTGTGAAATGCAAACAAAAGCAGGAGATGGTGGAGCCAACCCCCACATTTACTGCAACAGGAACACCCGCTACAAAAGGCACATGTGCCGTGTGTGGGACATCCTTATTTCGAATGGGTCGTACACCTGCACATGACGGAATGGAGCCTCCCAAAGTTGTCCGGAAGCGAAAATCCAAGAAGGACCAACCCAGAAAGGGAACACTTGTCATTGTGGAGTCGCCTGCGAAAGCTCGCACGGTTGGCCGTTTTCTTGGGAAAGGGTACACCGTAAAGGCATCCGTCGGTCACGTGCGTGATCTCCTGCGTTCGAAGCTATCGGTCGACGTAGACAACAACTTCGAGCCGCGCTATCGTGTGCCCAATAAAAAACGGGATATTGTCAAGGAATTGAAAAAAGATGCTGAGCGCGCCGAAGAAATATATCTGGCGACAGATCCTGATCGCGAGGGTGAAGCGATTGCCTGGCACCTGCTTGAATCTGTAGAGATTGAACCAGAGCGAACCAAGCGGGTTGTCTTCCATGAAATTACCGAAGATGCCATTGACCATGCCTTCAACGAGCCGCGACCCATTAACATGGACCTCGTCGACGCGCAACAGGCTCGTCGTGTATTGGACAGGCTGGTTGGCTACAAAATAAGTCCACTGTTGTGGCGGAAGGTCCGGTCACGACTCTCCGCGGGACGGGTGCAGTCCGCGGCTCTGCGTATCGTCGTAGAGCGTGAACGCGCCATCCAGGATTTTGTACCGGAGGAATACTGGTCCATCGAGGCTGATTTACTGCAACCGCAGAAGCCGCCCCAATTTCGAGCGAGATTGACCAAGATCGATGGTGAGAACCTTTCCATCCCCTCTGAAGAGACGATGGCAGAGGTGCGTGATGACATGCGTGAGGCGGCATACAGTGTTGAAAATGTCAAACGCGGCAGTCGCAAACGACGCCCGTCAGCGCCGTTCACAACGAGCACGATGCAGCAGGAGGCCTCGCAGCGGCTCCGTTTTACTGCTCGCAAGACGATGCAGATTGCCCAACAGCTGTATGAAGGCTTGGAATTGAGCGGGGGTGAGCAAATCGGTCTCATCACGTATATGCGCACCGATTCCACCCACGTTGCAGAGCAGGCAGTGCAAGCGACCCGCACCTTTATTGCCGACACGTATGGTGAGACGTATGTTCCGGAGGCACCGCCACAGTACAAGACGCGCACTCAGCGAGCACAGGAAGCCCATGAAGCGGTGCGTCCAACGTCGGTGAAGCGCACGCCACAGTCGTTGAAGAAGTGCCTCACGCGCGATCAGTATCGCCTTTACTCCCTGATTTGGAACCGCCTTGTTGCGTCTCAGATGAATCCCGCTCGCTATGAAACGCTTTCCATCCAGGTTGCCGGTAAATCGCCCGGTCATGCGTATACCTTGCGAGTCGCTGCTTCAAGTCTGGTTTTCGATGGTTTCCTGAAGGTGTATGCCGATCCACGCAAGACCAATGGGGATGACAATAGCCATGGTAAGGCGAGTGATCGCGGCGACATGAAAGCCGAGATGGATCAACTTCCCGCGCTTGTCGCCCAAGACCAACTCGACCTGATCGAACTGCACACTGAGCAGCACTTCACACAACCGCCTGGTCGTTTCACAGATGCCACCCTGGTGCGTGCGCTGGAAGAGCATGGAATTGGACGGCCGTCAACGTATGCGCCCATCATTTCCACGCTTCGCACGCGGGGCTACATCGTACGCGAGAAAAGGCGACTTGTGCCAACGGAAATCGGAGAAATAGTGAACGACCTCATGGTGGAGTACTTCGCAGATATCGTTGATTTGGGCTTTACTGCGCAGATGGAAGCAGAGCTGGACGAGATAGCTGAAGGGAAACTGGACTGGCCGGATGTCATTGCCCGGTTTTATGGCCCCTTCGCTGAACAGCTTGAGCGCGCGGAAGTCGCCATGCCCGAGGTTAAAGCTGAGCCGGAGTATGTTGATAAACCCTGCCCAGAGTGTGGATCACCACTTATCATTCGCTATGGTAAGTTTGGCAAGTTCATCGGATGTTCTACATTCCCGGACTGCCGCTATACGGAGCCATTTCTGGAGAAGATCAATGTTCCCTGTCCGCAATGTGATGGGGAGATCGTGCGTAGGAAAACCCGCAAGGGCCGCGCGTTCTATGGTTGCTCCAAGTATCCGGACTGTGATTTCACATCCTGGCAGCAACCACTCGCCAAACCTTGTCCAGAATGCGGGGGATTGCTTGTGTATGCCAATCGTAACCACGTGCGCTGCACACAATGTGAGACTCAGTTCGAAAGGGAAGAAATCGAAGATGCTCATGAGGAAGTGGCATGAAAGGTGCAACAAACTGATTGTCAATTCAGAACGATCAGTCTAGAATGCCAGTCACTCGATAGGGTCCAATCCGGGATGGCATTCAAAGTGAGGGCTTATGGATGCAATACAGCAGCTACTTGAACGCAAAGCAGTCCTAGCGGGTGTGTGTCTCGCGGCGGGAATCATCGTGGGCATCCTCTTCGCGTGGGTCATCGTGCCCGTCCAGGTTGTGGATACCTCAGTAGATCAGCTTCGTGAAGATTTACGGGTGGACTACATGCGTATGGTGATCGATTCGTATGCGCTCACCTCTGATAGCGATCTTGCACTCAGCCGCTATGAGCAGCTCGGAGAGACCCGCAGGGACATCCTTTCGAATGTGAGCGAGAACTATGGCGCAGAGAGTCCAGCAGAATACCAAAAATTTATGGCATTGCTGGATTTAAGCGCTGTGCCGGGGGATGGCGAGGCCGAGCCTGCGCCGGAGACGGTGGATGCCGCGGAGGAGGGTGAGGAGCAGAGCGGTCTAAGCAGACTGCTGCTTCCGGTTCTGGGGGCGACCTTGCTGTTCGGTGTGGGGCTTGCCATTGCGGTTGTGTATCGCCGGCGGATGGCCACAGAAGAAGATCCTGAGCCCGTGGCGTACTCCCAGGAAACAGCGCCACCACTCATGGAGGATACGGTTTTTGAGGAGGCCAGCACACCTGCTGAGCCGGTTATGGGAGAGCCTCTCGCTACGTTCCGCACGACATACTCCATCGGTGACGATCTATATGATGACTCCTTCAGCATCGAAAGCCCATCCAGCGGTGATTTCATGGGCGAATGCGGTGTTGGAATTGGCGATATCATCGGTGTGGGCGAACCGAAAAAGGTTTCAGCTTTCGAGGTGTGGTTGTTCGACAAGAATGACATACAAACCGTCACCAAGGTCATGCTAAGCCACTACGCCAACAAAGATGAAGCCACACGGAACCGTATGGCAGCCAAGGGTGATCCGATTGAATTGGAGAGTGGCGGTGTGGTCCATCTCGAAACGGCTTCCCTTCGAGTTGAGGCGCGCATCGTGGATATGAATTATGGGCAGGGACCCTTGCCACCGGAAAGCTATGTGGACCGCCTGACCGTCGAGTTGAAAGCCTGGGCAAAAACGAATCTGTGATTGTCCAACATCCAGAGTAAGAAAAGAAAGGACGGGCAATGCCCGTCCTTTATCCATGTCGACCTCATGCTATTTCACAGAGATAACTCTGAAGGTGAGTGGTCCCATGGGAGTCTCAGCGGTAACTTCGTCTCCGACCTTGCTGCCGAGAAGGGCTTTGCCAATCGGGGATACGTTGGATATTTTACCTTCTCTTGGATTGGCTTCAGCCGCACCAACTAACTGGTAGGTTTCTTCTTCACGCCCACCTTCTACGACAATGACCGTGCTTCCAATCTGGACGCTGTCATGGGCGCCATTCTCCTGGACGCGAACAGCTTCACGCAGGATGGTTTCAAGCTCCAAAATGCGTCCTTCCAGAAACGCCTGGTCTTCTTTGGCAGCGATATAGTCTGCGTTTTCGGAGAGATCACCCATGGAAACGGCATGTCGCAGCCGTTGGGCGAGTTCTTCGCGACGAGGACCTCGCAGGTGTTCGAGCTCGGCGAGGATTTTCTTTTCTCCTTGCCGGGTTAGATAGAGTGGTTCTTTACTCATAAAGTCACCCGATGCTGTGCTGATGATGGTTCGCTTATCGAGGGGAGAGTTTACTCGACAATCGTGAGGGATGTCAATAACGGAGTATGTATGAAAAAGGCACCCTGCGGTAAGATGGTGAGAGACCGTACAGACAGAGCATTGAGATCAGGCATGACAAAAATCGTACATGTGAAGGAAATTGCCGATATCGAACGGGCTGCAAATGCAGGGGGAATGTCGTATGCGACGATGATGGAGAACGCCGGAGCAAATATCGCATCCCATCTGCTCGCCGTGTATCCGGACATGTCTCGTCAGCACATACTCGTGCTGGTAGGGCCGGGTAACAACGGTGGCGATGGTCTCGTCGCATCGCATTATCTGCGGGAATCCGGTGCAGATGTCTGCGTGTACCTTTCCCATCCCCGTGAAAAAAGAGACCCGAACGTTGCCCGTGTCCAAGACCGCGTGCGGATGCATTGCCATGCGGAAGATGCAGAAGGCACGTTGCTTGCAGCAGAGGTGATGACGGCAGATGTGGTGATTGACGCCTTGCTGGGCACGGGATTCAAGCTTCCGATGCGAAAGACGATCGGCGGTATTCTTTCCGTCGTAAAGCGAACGCTCGCCGATAAACCAGGCGATACATTCCTTATCGCCGTTGATTGTCCCTCCGGTCTTGACTGTGACACAGGACAGCGAGCTCATGAAACCCTCAGGGCCGATGTGACGATTACGCTCGCAGCCGCGAAACGAGGGCATTTCCGCTTCCCTGGTGCGGAAAGGGTTGGGGCGTTGACGGTTGTCGGCATTGGATTGCCTGGGGATCTCAAGGAGATGAAGGCGGTGGATTTGGAGATGTTCGATCAGAAGGACGCTGCAAGGCTTCTGCCTGCACGTCCAAAGGATTCCCACAAAGGGTCCTATGGCACGGTTGGTGTCGTGGCTGGCTCGATCAACTACCCGGGTGCTCCCATGCTGGCTGCACGGGGTGCTTACCGAGCGGGTGCCGGATTGGTTTGCATGGCTGTGCCAGCCCCCGTTCAGCGTCTGATGGCTGCAAGTCTTCCGGAAGCTGTGTGGACACTGCTTCCGCATGACGTTGGCGTCCTGACAGACAATGCTGTGCCCGTTCTCAAGGAGCAACTGCACCGCATGGATGTTCTTGTTTTCGGCCCTGGATTCGGCCAGGAAGAGGTGACGAAACGGTTTGTGGCTTCGTTGTTTTCACCAAAAGAGGGCACCATGAAGGGCGTGATTGGTTTTGTGCACGACGAGGAGCAGACAAGGCGTGAAGCTGTTGAGATTCCTCCCCTGGTGATCGATGCTGATGGGCTCCGTCTGCTTGCACGAATGGAGTCCTGGATGGATCGCATTCCCGACGAGTGCGTGCTTACGCCCCATCCTGGTGAAATGGCCGAACTGATGGACAAACCTGTTGAAGTCATTCAGCAGGATCGCATCGCCGCAGCGAAAGAAGGTGCCTCGACATGGGGCCAGGTTGTCGTCTTAAAAGGCGCATTCACGGTCGTTGCGGCTCCTTCGGGTGAAGCGACGGTGATCCCGATAGCTACTTCTGCGCTTGCGACAGCAGGGAGTGGCGATGTGCTCTCAGGTGTGATTGCAGCGCTGTACGCACAGGGCTGCGGCCCGTACGAGGCTGCTGCGCTAGGGGCGTACCTGCATGCGCGTGCGGGTGAACTTGCTGTTGCGAGGATCGGAGATGAAGCCAGCGTGCTCGCAGGAGATATCGTTGGTTGCCTGGGAGAGGCTTTCTCCGAACTCCACTGAACAACAATCTGAGCAATCAGAGCTTAACGAAAAAGGAGTTCAGGTCAGTCTGAACTCCTTTTCGTATCTTCGATGGGGAAGGATGAACACTATTCTTCTGAATCCTGCTCTTCTTTTTCCCCTGCGCTCTTCTTTCGAGAGGTTGCTTTCTGCGCTTTCTTCACTGCTTTTTCGACGGCTTCTTTTTGCTCTTCCAGAATAACCTGACCACGGCGACGAAGGTCATCCGCACGAGAAGCGGTATCCTCGGCAAACTGCTCTGCCTTATCGTATGTGTCCTTCACCGACTGCTCGACTTTATCGTACAACTCAATGCTCTTATCCCGGATAACGGTTCGGGTTTCATCGCCGGATTGCGGCGCCAGTAGAAGCGCGACGGAGGCACCTACAAGCCCACCGATCATAAAACCAGCCAGGAATGCGCCAAAATCACCGTTCTTTTCTCCCATCGTTTTTCTCCTTTGGTTTACTGTTTTCTTCGGTTAAGCCCCAGCCAGTTTAACGCCTGGCGGACAGCTGACAATGAGCTGCTGGCTTTCATCACGGGTGAAACAAGGTTGTTGCTGAGGAATTTTGATGTCCCTCGCAGCGTACTTACGGTCTCATGTGTAGAATCCAGAATCGGCTTGACCTCATCCTGTATGACGGTGGTAAGTCGAGCGATCTGAATGACCAACAAGACGAGGACAAACCCGATTAGCATGGCTTCAAATGCCAGGAAGATGATGACGACATCTCTCAAGATGGCAACGTTTGCAGGTTGAAAAATAAGTGTGTAGACGGTGTAGCCGATCCCACCCAGGAAGAGAAGCAGCATGAGGATCCCGGCGACAGCCCATGGACCAATGCGCCGGGTGTTGCTGGCAGGAGTGCTGGATACATCGTTTGAAGGAGTCAGATCATTTTCAGTCATCGTTTAGAAATTATAGCACAGCGGGCTCGAAAGCCTACCTGCGACGAGGTGTTCTTGGGCGGTCTTCCCGGCCAGCAAGGATGGACGCGGTCAACAGCCCTAGCAAGGTCGCCAGTACTGCGGAAAGCATGTTGATGGACCCCATCCGCAGCGCTCGCCACTCAATCCATTCCGCAAGGACATGCCCGGTCAAGAAGCTAATCCACGCTGTGGCAAGGTAGAGGAGGAGGCGGGAAAGAGGTCCTCCTCGCAGGAGATGGAAAACCAGCCCGAGTGCAGTTGCAATCAGGAAACCAAAGTAGAGTGACGGTGTCAACATGCCTGGATGATCCCTCCGCCGAGACACTCATCCCCCATATAGAGAACGGCCGCTTGACCGGGGGTGATGTCAGGGACACTGTTGGCAAGTGTAGCATGGATGCTATTCGAATCCACAGGCTGCACCTCAGCAATCACTTCCGGTGCCGTATACCGAGTACGCAGGAGCAGCCGAGCAGGAAGAGCCGGGGCATGTCCGGCAACCCAATGCATCGGACCCGCTCTAAGGCTGGTTCCGCCAAGTGATTCCCTTGAGCCAACGATGAGGGCGTTCTGCGCCACGTCCTTTGCCACAACGTACAACGGGTGCGGCTGCGCAATGCCGATCCCTTTGCGCTGTCCGACAGTGTAGTTTACAAGTCCCGCATGCCGGCCGATTTCTTCTCCGTTCGTATTGAAAATGGGCCCGCCATGAAACGCGTTTGGTGCATGTCGCTCAAGGAACGATCGATAACCGCCTTCACCGATGAAACACAGGTCCTGGCTGTCTGGCCGATCAGCAGCGAAGAGCCCCGCAAAGCGAGCGATTTCCCGCACGCGTGCTTTTGACAACTCGCCGATTGGAAATAGGGCATGTTGAAGCTGCTGCTGATCGAGAAAACTGAGCATGTAGCTTTGATCTTTTCCAGGATCAGAACTCCTCAGCAGTCGAATGGGCTCCTTGCCCCTCAGCCGGGCGTAGTGACCGGTTGCGAGGTGGGAAGCTCCGAGCTCACGCACTGCGGAGAGCATGAAACCCCAGCGAACATGGCGATTGCAGTGAACACAGGGGTTGGGGGTCTCGCCATGTGCGTAGCTTTGTATGAAGTGTTCGACCACATGACGGCGGAAGGCTTCATTACCATCGAGGACAGTGAATGGCATGTGGAGCTGGTCCGCCATTTCTTCTGCTAACGCTTGCTCACTGTCAACGTGGGCGATGGCTTTTTCGTCCAAAGTGTCATGCCAGATACGCAGGAAAACGGCCATAGCGGGGATGCCGCTGTCACGTACAAGCAACGCTGCGACTGCGCTGTCGACGCCTCCGCTCACCCCGACAGCGATTCGGGTGGGGCGAATGGCAGTTGGAAGGGTGATGCGGGGTAGATGCATGATGCGAATCGATGGATCCCTGAATGTGCTCCGGGTGGGATGATTCTATCACGCCACACCCTCCGCTGCCGAAAGAAGCCCTGACCGTCACGAAAAGAATAGCCTCAGCAGCCTCAGGCGTGTATAATGGTCGCCGGAACTCGGAACACCCTACTTGGAGGATACAAAACGATGCAAACAATCATTGAGGCGATTTACGCCCGAGAGATGCTGGACTCCCGCGGAAATCCAACGGTTGAGGTTGAAGTGCTCCTGCTCGATGGCAGCTGGGGCCGCGCCATGGTCCCTTCCGGGGCTTCCACAGGGGTACATGAAGCGCTCGAACTTCGCGATGGAGATAAGAAGCGCTTTGGTGGAAAAGGCGTTTCAAAAGCTGTTGAAAACGTTAACACAACGATTGCCGAACATCTGGTTGGGTGGGACGCGGTCGAACAGCGCGAGATCGATCTAGAATTGCTCGAGCTCGATGGCACCACGAACAAGGCGAACCTCGGTGCGAACGCCATTCTTGGTGTGAGTCTTGCCACCGCAAAGGCCGCCGCTGTCTCCGTCGGGCTTCCCCTTTACCGCTATCTCGGCGGGGTCAGTTCACACCTCATCCCTGTGCCCATGCTCAACATTCTGAATGGTGGAGCACACACGGGTTGGCAGTCCACTGATGCACAGGAATTCATGATCATGCCACTAGGTGCGCCCTCCTTCAAGGAAGCCATCCGCTGGGGCGCGGAAATCTATCATATGTTGCGAAAGGTGTTGAAGGACAAGGGCTACACCGCATTGGTGGGCGATGAGGGCGGTTATGCCCCTGCGCTTAAAACCAACGCCGAGGCGGTTGACGTGATTCTGGAAGCCATTGAGAAGGCGGGCTACAAGCCTGGCGAGCAGGTCAGCATTGCGCTCGATCCAGCTGCCTCCGAGTTCTATGATGGCGATAAGAAGCGCTACATTCTCCGCCGCGAAGGCAAGGAGCTTGAAAGCGCTGAGATGGTTGCCTTCTGGAAGGACTGGGTCGAGAAGTATCCCATCGTGTCCATCGAGGATGGCCTTGCTCAGGATGACTGGGAGGGCTGGCAGCTGATGACACGCGAGCTGGGCGATCGATTGCAGATTGTCGGTGACGATTTGCTCGTCACCAACCCAGACCGTGTCCGGCGCGGTATTGCTGATCAGGCGTGTAATTCCTTGTTGGTTAAATTGAACCAGATTGGCTCCCTGACAGAGACCATCGAAGCCGTCACATTGTGTGAACGCGCCGGCTGGACGGCCGTTACCTCCCACCGATCCGGTGAGACAGAGGATACGACCATCGCCGACCTCGTGGTCGGGCTGAACATGGGTCAAATCAAGACCGGTGCACCGGCGCGATCTGACCGTGTGGCGAAATACAATCAGTTGATGCGTATCGAGGATGAGCTCGGTGAGAGCGCTGTGTACGCTGGTTGGGATGCACTCAAACAATCGCGCTAAAGAGGGCGCAAGGGCAGGAAAGAACAAGAGGCGGGTTCTCCCGCCTCTTTTTTTCATCGCATGGATTTCTCTTATGCGTCTTCAATAGGGGGTAGCGCACTGGCGGGGATGTCCTCTACACTTTCATAGGTGGGCTCTCCACAGTAGGGGCACACTTGCCAGGGGAGCTCAATAAGCCTGCCACACAGCTTGCACTTCTTCTTTAATTTAGTATGGCAATGAGGGCAGATCATCCAGGATTGCCGCGTCCGCGCCCCACAGCCCGGACAACCGCTGCGTTCATCCACCTGGGATAGAAGAGCTTCCTCCTCGAGGGCAGCTTGGTAGGTCTCATCCAGCGTGCGAGCCGGGCGCAGGATGAAATAAATAATCATTCCAGGCAGATTGAGAATAGCAACGACGAGCGCAGCGAAGATTTGTGCCAATCGATCATTGGTGCGTGCGCGGATATCGCGGTAGGTCCAGAAGATGAGGCTCAGCCACAAGGCTGCGAGGAATGCCCCGAAGAAAGCGGTGAGATACGTAAAAAGGTTGCTGAAGCTGGTCAGTTCGATTCCGAATGGCATAGGCAGCTCCCTGTGGTTCGGGATTATAGCACGGGGAGCTGCGATTCGCCGCCATGGGAACCTGGTTTTTGACAGCAGTCAGGCATTGCTCTATAGTAAATTCAACACAAACCGGCATACTTATTGCATCCGGAGGACATGATGGGGGATAGCGAGTCCCGATACCGGATCAAGGATCTTGCCAGGCTTGATCGGCCGCGGGAGCGCCTGGCAAGATATGGGCCAGCGGTGCTTTCCAACGCAGAGCTGATCGCCATTCTGTTACGCACCGGTATCGCAGGGTTGAACGCTGTGCAGCTCGCACGTCATTTGCTCATCGAGATGGGCGGGCTGGTGGGCATACATCGGGCTGATTTCGAGCAGCTGCGTCAGCAGCGAGGAGTCGGTCCTGCGAAGGCAGCCCAACTGAAAGCTGCCGTGGAGTTAGGTCGGCGTCTTTCCGTTGCGCAACCGGAAGAACGTCCTGTGATCCAGTCACCGGACGACGCGGCTGTCTTACTCATGTACGAGATGGGCGCGTTGGAACAGGAGTATCTCCGGGTGATACTCCTTGACACTCGCAATCGGGTGGTGAAGATGGTTGATGTGTACCATGGCTCATTGAATGCCTCGCTCATCCGAGTAGGGGAAGTGTTTCGTGATGCGGTGCGAATCAATGCCGCTTCGATGATTGTTGCGCATAACCATCCCAGCGGTGATCCGGACCCTAGCCCGGAAGACGTGCAGGTCACGCGCGCCATTGTTGCAGCTGGGAAGTTGCTCGATATTGAAGTCCTTGATCATCTCATCATTGGCAAGAACCGCTTTGTATCGCTGAAGGCGAAGCGTCTCGGCTTCGATTGAAAGAGGTTGCATCGTGGATTTTCAGATTATGCTCCTTCCAAAGGATGACTACTGGACGTGGTTGAATGCATGCCGAGCGTATGTGATGCATTACGGAGTGAATCTGACCAATGATCCGGCAACAGCCGCCCGCTATATGAAGCCGCGGCAGGTTGTGAGTTTCCCCGCCAATGTCGACGGTTTCCTTGAAGGCGATATCGAACACTGGTTTCGGCTCCATCATGATGGTGTCCGGCTGGACCCCATCCCTGTGGGAACACCTGACGAACTGCATGATGATCTTCGCCGGCGTATCGAAGAAGAGGACCGTTACGCTCAAAAGCGAAAACCATTCTATTTACTCTGGCCGACAGAATATGCGGTCATCACCCAGAAATTTGGTGCGAACCCCCAGATTTACAGTCGCTTCGGATTTCCTGGGCATGAAGGCGTGGATTTTCGCGCCCGAACGAACACCAATATCTACGCCTGTGCGGACGGAGAGGTCTTTGAAGTGCACTTGAACCCGGACAACCATGCTTATGGCATCCATGTTCGGGTACGACATGCGATGGGATACCGAACGATATACGCACATTTTAAGCGCGTAGATGTCACCGTGGGGCAGAAAGTTGTTGCAGGGCAAGTGCTGGGGAAAGCCGATTCCACAGGAGCATCAACAGGCTCTCATCTTCATCTGACGTTGAAGCGTGACGGGGCTACAATGCGCGGGGAAACGACGTATCCCAAGGATGTACTTGATCCAACACCGTACCTGGTCTGGCCGGAAAAGAGCACAATGAAATCGCTTCAGGTGCCTGCGTGGCCGCATGAGGCATGTCTGATCGGTGTGCATGGCCGCCTTGGGGGGGCGCTCCAGGAGGATGATTTCCGCGTCATCCGTAACGCACGAATTCAAGCTGTCAAACTCGAGAGCAGTGAGCCCATTGAGAGCCTTCAGCGCCTCCGAGACCAGGAACCGGAATGTGAGGTGTTTATCCGGCTGAGGATGGATTTCTCGGGTGGGGCAATCGATCCTGATCTGTACGTACGCCGAATCGCGACCCCGCTAGGGCGGTTCTACCGTAATGGCGTTCGCTATTTTGAGGTAAACCGCACACCGAATTATGAACGTGATGGATGGCGGCGATCCTGGGATGGTGGTCGCACATATGCACGCTGGTTCCTTGAGGTCCAACAACGCATCAAGGAAACCTACCCGGACGTGCAGCTGGGATTTCCTGGACTATCTCCCGGGGGTGCCATCCCCGGACTTCAAGGAGACGCACTCACCTTTTTCCATGCTGCTGAGGAGGCTGTTCACGCAGCCGATTGGGTAGGTGTTAATCTCTACTGGCAGACTGAACAAGAGCGGGTTTCCCTGCATGCCGGCATGTTCTACGAAGAGGTTCTGCTTCATATTCCGGAGAAACTTGTTGTCATCACAGAGCTTGGGAATCCACATCCCGACGTGGCAGGTAGCATAAAGGCAAGGCAGCTAATGGCGACGCTGCACTCGCTGCATGGAAGAAAAGGTATCGCTGCGGCGTTTCTGTACCCGCTCTCGGCAGCAGAGGGTGCCGAAGCACTTGTCTGTCGAAGTGAGCAAGGGGGTGTGAGACCGATTATGGAGGCTTTACGACAACGAAGCTTCTAATGTGGCCAGGGAATCTTAATCAGGGGGTCAGAACACGTTCACGGTGAAAGCTGAGAACGTTGAGTCCGGAGGCTCCTCGGCGAGGTCAAGATTGTCGACCCGGCTGGCTGGAGGACCCTGTCGGAGCTCATGGACAAACGCATCCAGCGCTGCGGAGGATCCACGAGCCCGGATTTCGACGGTCCGATCAGGTCGGTTTCGCACCCAGCCGACGATTCCATGTCGCTGTGCGGCTTCGTACACAAAATACCGAAAGCCGACACCCTGCACGCGCCCATCCACCACGATGTGAAACTGCTTCTCCTCTTGAGATCGTCCTTCGCTCATCGGGCCCTTACCAAGCGACGCGCAGTTGTTTTCGGCGTTTCATGCGATCCGTATAGAAGATATGACCGTTCGTACGACCGTATTGCCAGAGGTCGTGGGTTACGCGTACGTCCTGTTGGCAATAGTCAAGGATGCGATCAATCTCACCGGCCTTATACCATGCTACGGCTGCCAGCCCGTCGGCGCTCTTGTGGGAGCCGAGCGTTGCCGCGGCGGCATCGTCCAATTTGAGGCGAAAACCAAGCGCCTTGTAAATATGGTCAAGCAGGTCAATCGTCCCGCTCAGCCGTGAGCGAGTGGCCATGAAGCCGTAGGGTTTGAGGACGGTGTAATCAAAACGGATGACGTTGTATCCGATAACGGTATCCGCAGCGACGAGGTGATCGATCAGCGCCTGTGCATCCTCTTCTTTGAAACGAAGCATCGCTCCACTCTCAACGTGCATTAAGACGGCGGCTGATAGTCCCAATGCATCAATATGAGACCAACCTCCAACTTCCGAGGCGAGTTTCTTCGTTTCCAGGTCAAAGACATATGTCCCGCCTTCAGACATGGTTGTCCTCCTCAAACTCCAAGGTGCTTTTTTTGCGGATGAGCACTACGGCCAGGCTTACTGCGGCAGGGAGGAGGAGGAGCGCATAGGCGCCCAACTCGATCGTTGATAGACCGGCGGCGCTTATCCCCTCCACACTGGAGCTTATCCAGTCTTCCTGCAGGTCATCAAGTGAGCGATTAAAGACACGTTGAACACCGCCTGTACAGGAGGCGCCTTCCTGATAGGTATCGAGCAGTCTGACGATGGCTCCGATTCCGTAAACATCATGAAGGTGGCGGACAAAGCCATGACTTTCCGCGTAGGCAAGCAAAGCTTCCTCACGGTCATAGGGGAACGCTGCGCAGAGCGATTCGAGAGGAAGAAGACGATTGTGGTCAAGAGCTTCTGAGAGGGCGAGTTCATAGGCAGGCTCTTGATATTCTTGCTGCATGACGGCTAAGCCTTCGTTCAGCCAGCCGGGCAAATTATTGTACGAGTCACCCATGCGCTGGTACAGCATCAGGTGGGTCATTTCATGCGGCACACTGTTCGCGAGCGATAGCGGCGCACGGTCTTCTGTGGGGAGGCTGAGCAGGAGAACGCCTAGCTCAGGTATGGCGTGACCGCCGATCCAATCTTGTCCCCCAAGCGCAAGCGCACCTTGCAACTCTAGCTGAGAGGGGTACACATAGATGCTCAGTTCGGAAGGCAGTGGAAGGGCGAGATCTGTGCTGATGGTCTCTAGCGAAACGCGCGCCACGTCTGCAACAGTTTGACCGAAACCAACGTCCCCGCTGCTCCAGAAGACCGTGATGGACTGATCCTGAAGAAATTGCCAGGCGAAGCGATTATCACGATAGGTGAAACGCTGTAAAGGAGAGGTGTAACTCTCAGTCTCGGAGAAGTCCAATTGCCACCAATAGTCAATCACTGAGAAGGGTTGGAAACCAGCGCTGGCAAGGTCGAGGTGCACTTCAGCAAGTACGGGAGAACTCTGCGTAAGCTCTGCGAAGGCGTAGTGGGTTGTGGATGCTGTGCTGGTGCGATAAAAAACGGTGGCACGGAGGATCGGCGATTCGCTCCGGATTTCTGCTACGAAGCGTAGGTCATGACCGAACTCATACTCCACATCAGTGCGAAGCGACGTGGAATCCGCATCCTGAGCCGAAGCGGGAATGACGTTGAACGCTGCGGCAACCAAACCAAGAATCAATGTGTATCTAATGGCTTTCATGCACCCAATACCACAAGAATGGCGGTCAAGGTAAGGGGACTCAATAAGGTAGTGATAAGGACGGCCCCTGTCACAAGTTCCGAATCCACATCGTATTCCGTCGCGAGTACTGTGGCCATGACGGGTCCCGGCATGGCGGCTTCGGTGATGCCGGCGTTCAGCCCGGCGCCTGTCAAGCCCAGACCACGCGCAACGGGAAATGCGATCAGCGGCGAGATGACCAGGCGAAGCAGCGTGATGAGCGAGATGATGCCCCAGCGCTTAGGGAGCCCTGCACGGATAATCTGCATGCCGAGCAGAAAAAGCATTGCTGGAATGGCGGCATCTGCCATGAGTTCGATGGACCGGTCCAGATAGAGCGGCAGTTCCCATCCTGGTGTTCGCATGAGAAAGGCGAGGGGAATTGCATACACAGCGGGCACCTTGAACATTTGCAGGAGAGCATGGCCAATGGGCTCTTTTCCCGCAGAGGCAACAAAGACGGCGACCGAGTTCAGCATGAGTGCATGAACAATGAAGAAGATCGTCGCCCATGCTAGACCTTCTTCTCCGAACGCAAACTCAACAAGGGGTAAGCCGTAGTTCCCGGCATTCAGGAACATGGTGACCAGCACGACGGCCGACGTCGTCCTCGCATTGAGAGAGAGCAGACGACAAGCCATCAAAGCGAGGAATCCAATGATGGCTGGGATACAAAGGGAGAACATCCCCATGGTAAGCATGTCGCCGGCGGAGATTGTCGTTTCGACAATGCTCTTGAACACAAGCGCGGGTCCAAAAGCGTAGAAGATGGCTTTTGACAGGGGGGCTGGATCGAGGTCAAAAAGGCGTTGAAGCAAGCCGCCGACGGCAGCGACAATGACAATGGGGGCGATGTTGGATGTCAGCAGTTCGATGGCAGCTCTCAAAGCTCAAACCCTCGATCCTCGTTGAAATCCAGCATCAAGAAGTCATCAGATCCATCCACGAAGGCGAGGTGCTCCAGAGCTTCTTCCAGCAGCGTGGCAAGAGCATCATTTTCATTTTGCTCTCCAAAATAAAGAAGCGCTTCTCGCGCGCGTTCCCCCCCGATCTGGCCAAGCGACCAGACGGCGGCGGCTTGATTGCGCGCATCGATGTCGCTGAGGACCTCGATTAACTCTTCGACGGCCTCCTTGATCTCGAGTTCACCTGCAGCACGTGCTGCTTGCAGCCGTATGAAGGGCGAGGAGTGTTGCAAGGTTTTGATCACGACATCATTCCACATGGGGTCAGCAGATCTGCCCATGGCGATGATGGCCGCGCCCTGATCGGATTCGTCAGCAGAGGCATAGTAGCGGCTGATGATGTCAGCAACCTCTTCGTGGGTCGCGTAGCCCAGCGACTCAAGGCTGCGTCGGCGGACTTCGGCAGACGGATCTTCTCTAACGGCGAGAAGCAGGTTGTCCACGAGTTCCTGATTCGCTGCAGCTGCTGCGTCATTCGTTTCGGTGAGGAGCACGAAGTGACCCAACATTTCCGCAGCCGCGGCGCGTTCATCCGCTTCCTGTGCATCAAGTAGCATGTGGTTTAGCGGCTGGATGAGATCCGCATCTTCACATTCCCAGAGGTTGCGCACGGCCTGGACGCGTACAGTGCTTTCGGGGTCGGCCAGGGCAAGTCGGTTGAGTGCTTCGAAGAGAAACTCGATGTTCTCCTCAGCCAGCCTTCCACAATGCTCGAGGAGTGCAAGCCGGCGGGATGCTGCAAGGTCTAACCAGATCGCGTTCAATGCATCGCACGCGTCACTGTCCATGTCGGAGAGGAGCTTGATGTGCTCAAGCGGGATGGGTTGCTCGTTGTCGGCAAGCATGGGTAAGAAGTCTTCAAAGGAGGATTCCATGGGATCACTCACGTCTCAGGGCAGTTCGATCGGGTTGATGAAATCTTGAATATTGAAGTATATGACAATTGCCATGACAAGCACAAAGCCGATGGCATGCACCATGTTCTCGAAACGCTGCGGCACCCTTCGCCCGATGAGGAGCTCGATGAAAATGAATAAAAGACGACCACCATCCAGGGCGGGTAAGGGAAGCAAATTGGCCAGTGCGAGACCCACGCTGATGATGCCCACAAGGTTCAGGGTAAAGAAGGGGGTTTCGGCAGAACGGTCTACCTCGTTTGCCCAAGCGAGCATGTCATGGATGCCCTTGAAACCGCTAATGCGTGCTTCCTCAGGCTCTGCCTCTCCCCGAATTAACCGTCCGGGTAGCTGGATGAGCGCGGTCACCTGGTACGAGATGGAGTTCACGCTTAACTCGCCCGCCTCTACCCAGGACACCCGGCGAATGGGGTAACCGAGAATCACGCCCATGGGTCCCTGTCCCTCGGGAAAGTCAACGCGGGGTATGAGCTGCAGCAGACGCGTCTCGCCGTCGCGCAGCACTTCTACTTCCACCGTGCTGCCCAGGTTGTCGCGGATGATGCTGTTTATGCTTTCGAATCCATCAACCGGACTTGATTCGACCCGGAGAACAATATCGCCTTCCTGGAAGCCGGCAGCCTCAGCGGGTGTATTGGGCTGGATAGCGCTGATCATCACACGTTCAAAATCCGGCGCGGCAAAACGATACGCCGTGAGGAAGATGACAAAGGCAATGAGGATGTTGGCCAGAGGGCCGGCAAACAGCACAAAGGCGCGTTTCCACTTCTTTGAGGCGGCGAGCCCATTTGGAACGGTGGGGTCGTTTTCGCCGGCCGGGAGCACAAAACCTCCCAGCGGAAGCAAGTTAATGGTGTACCGAGTTCCACCTGCCTCAAACAAGGTGAGAAGGCGGGGGGGGAAGCCGATACCAAATTCAAGCACCTTGACACCGATCAGTTTTGCGGCGATGAAATGACCCAATTCATGGCCGATGATGAGGGTGCTGATCACCACGAGAAAAAGTAGAAAATCCGACACGAGAACCTTCCTTCAGTGCGCCACTTGCCATGGTCAACCGCGTGCAAGTGGTCGATGAGGTGGCAGGAGATAACAAAACGTTCTTATGGAGGAGAACCCGTGCGAGAAAGCGACAATCGGTCTCCTTTTTTGGCCGTCTCTAACGCTGAAGCGACGATGTACTGTGACAGCGCAGGACGTTGAGGATTATATCATTCGAGGACCGATCAGGGTCAGAGGAGGGTGGGTGATCCACCGACGCCGCAACGAAGAATGTCCTTCACGCCGGTAAGAGTCTTTAACGCCCCCTGGACGGTAGTCTCATCTTGCTGGGTTGTGATGCAATGCACGTTCGGTCCCGCATCAATTGTATAGAACACCTCGCAGCCCTCCTGTCGCAGGACACTGACGGTTTGCATGACGGAGAGGGTCGTCGGGTTCCAGTAAAGGAGCGGTGGCGTGGAGGTGAGCATAACCGCGTGCATCATGTTACTGTCCAACTCGGCGATCTCAGCCAAAACCTTAAAGTCGCGTGTACGGATGGCCTCGCGACAGATGGAAGCTCTCCGGCTAGCGTCAGCGACACGTGGCGCTTGAAAAGGACTGGTCCATGATGAGTGGTGGCCTGATGTTGAGCCAGTTACCTTGTGAGTGGTGTCAATGATGACGATGATATCTCGGAGTGGCCAGTGATGCTCGGGTGCAAGCTGTTCGGCGTAACAAGCTTCGTCGTTATGACCAGCGTGCAGTTCCACAAAGCCGCCATATAGAGAGCGTGCGGCAGAGCCTGAGCCCTGTCGGGCTACTCTGGAGAGAGCACGTTCATCGAGCATGAGGTCAGCGGCCTTGCATGCAGCTAGGGTTAATGCGGCGAAGGCAGATGCTGAGGAAGCGATTCCTGCACCAGCGGGAAAGGTATTTTCCGATCGGACAGTCGCGTTGCGAGTCTCACCAGAGAGGTCGCGGATGAGGTCCAGGTGGTTTGAGACGCGTTCCAGCGCCGGACCGCTGCGGGATTGCTCGTTGAGGAAGAATTGGTCAGCGCTTAACGTTGAGTCAAAGCAAACCCGGGTCAGGGTGGAAACGCCATCCAGTGTGATGGAGATGGAGGGATTGGCAGGAAGGCGGAGAGCATCATTAACGTTGCCCCAATACTTGACAAGGGCGATGTTGGGGTGGGCGCGAGCCTGAGCCGATGACGCGGTCATGTTGGCCTCTCTGCGGATCCATGCACGTGCGAATTGTCAGGGCTATTCCTCGATGACTCTTATGCGTGTGCCACCTGGCATGCTGATGGTCACGTCGCCCGGATCATAAGGGACGTTCGGTGCTGTCCAGCGGAAAATCCATTTTGCATCCTGGGGACGTGCATTGATACAGCCATGAGACATCGGAACACCGTAGTTATTGTGCCAGAAGGTGGAATGAATGGCGACACCGTTTCCTACGAAGAGAGACGTCCATCCAATGCCGGGAAGGTCATAGCCGCCGCCGGTCGTGCCACCGCTCATGTGGAGGGAAATAATCTTGCGCCAGATGGGATGTGCGCCGACGGGTGTCGACCAGTTATCAACAGGATTGCCCTGGGCATCGAAACGGGCCCCGGACGAAATGCGGGTGTAGAAGACCTCGCGTCCGTTTTCGAAGCAGGAGAGGGATTGACGGGCGAGGTTGATGACAACTTGTTTTTCCTCGACCTCGGGTGATAGAGGTGTGAGTTCGTCAGGCGTGATCGGGCGAAATCCCTGCGCCTTTGCCCAGAGGATGTCACCGTAGCCGTAGCGTTCGTTGACACGGCACCACCATTCGCCATCTGCTTCCTGCTTTAGTTGATCCACCCAGACAATCTGGCTGTAATACAACCGGGGATAGATGGCATCTTTAAGCCAGGGTGAGCGGGCGGGAGGATTGTCAAGGACGAGGTCGACGTATGGCACACAGACTTCCGCCCATAAGCCAGGTCCCAAGCTGGTTTCGGCGAGTTCGAGAGGATCCGGGTTGGGGTTATTCTGCACCGGCTGGATGCTCGGTGAAAAGATGAAGCCATCCGGCGTTTCGATCCAGCGCTGGTTGATGCGGTACGGATGATAGCCCACGCGTTCACGAAGGCACTCGACGAGGGTATCTTCATACAGGGTCGTCACAACAGAGCTGGTCGCATCCGGTCGGGCGTGTACATCCACGCTAGCCGCACAGACTCGACCCAGTCGTGTAGAGATGTCTGTGGAGCTGAGGTGGGATTCCGTTTGAATTGTAGGTAGAGAGAGGCTGGCGACGCCTAATCCGGCGAGCTTGAGCGCTTCTCTACGCGAGATGCTGGTTTCTTTTTTCACGGCTATGCTACCTTCACAGCAAGGTTGTCTTCCGTGGTTAAGTCTATCCAAGAACTGAAGCGCTGACAATGTTTTCTTCGCGCAGGCCTGTTTCCATTGAGATGCAGGTGCTGGAATTGATAAAGCTTGTTACAATCCAATTGCACCAAATAAAGAAGGCGGTATGAGTGCTTTGCGTACACATTTGAAACCCACTCTCGTCATGATCCTGCTGCTCTTTCAAACCGCATGCGGGGCGAATGCCCCGCAGCTCGAGGCATCTCCAACCGTCCCTCCTTCAGTGGATGCGATCCCCCAGCCAACGCCGACCGCTCTGCCTCCTGATGTCTATTTACTCATCACTACTGGGGCCAGCGTAGGGTTTCAGATAGAGGCAGTGGCAGCCTTTCTTGAAGCGAGGGCGATTGAAGCGGGAGGGGAGTTTCGGTGGGAGCAGGGTTCGATTGAGCCGGAGACTATTCCATCACTCACTGTCCTGGTGCTGATCGAGCAGGCTGGTCAGGATCAAGCCTGGGGTAGCCTCAATCCACAAGCCCAGGTGATGGCGATCCCCGGATCGTCAGAGGAGCGACCCGAGAATGTGACGCTGCTAGCTGTCGACCGCATTGAGATTGAACAGCTGGGCTTCCTCGCGGGCTACGCTGCGGCTTTGCTCTCACCAGACTGGCGGACGGCAGTCATCACGCAGGTGGATTCCAGCGCAGGTGCCCTGCTGGGGCCGGCCTTCAGGCAGGGCGCTCAGTATTACTGCGGTTTATGCCGCCCTGAACGTCCTCCCTACGAGGACTATCCACTTCAGATTTCGCTCGATCCAGATGATGCCAGTTCCTGGCAGCGGGTGATAGACACCATGATCACTGCGTCCATTGACGTCGTGTATTATGAACCAGGCGTTCTCGGGGAAGGTCAAGGTCAGGAACTTCTTGATGAGGGGATGCTGTTGATAACATCTGAAGCAGATGTAGGCGCATGGTCGCCATCTCTCCTCATCGTCTTCGATCCTGCAGGCTTCCTTGAGGAGAACTGGAGTGCCTTCCGGGCGGGTGAACTGGAGGGTGCCTACCGCCTTCCCATTCTTCTTCGCAGGGGTGAGGATGGGGCAATCTCCTCCGGGCGACGAAACGCACTTGAGGAACTTCGGCAAGACTTGGAAGATGGGTATATTGGCATTGGCTCCTGAGGAAGTTTATTCCGCCACCTACCAGTCTTGCTGGAAGCTGTCGGTTATGTCATTATGGAGGTTGGAAAGGCTCTTTGTCACCGATTCGAGGTATCGCATGCAGAAGCGTCCTCACGAAGGGGTAGGGGCAAGGTGTGATCGCGCGTAAGGTCATCGCTGTAGCAAATCAACGCAGTGGAGTAGGGGCGACCGCAACAGTTCTCAGCATTGGTCGCGCGCTATCGGAGCGCGGGCATCGAGTTCTCATGGTGGATCTTGACCCACAGGCTAGCTTGACGGCTGTGTGCGGCGTCGAACATACCGCTTCTGTCAGCATGGGTGAGGTACTGGGTGGCACGCTTCCAGGGAAAATCTCCCTGCGGGAAATCCTGCGTGAAATCGCGCCTGGCCGCGGACTGTTGCTCGCGCCATCGGATCCCGCGCTGGCATACACGGAGATGGGCTTGTTATCAAGACTCGGTCGTGACCTGGTCATGCAGCGAGCTCTCGATCAGGTGCGTGCTCAGTTCGATGTCATCTTGATTGACTGTCCCCCGAGTATTGGCATGCTGACCCTCTCCGCATTACAAGCCGCCGATGGCGTTCTTATCCCCGCCAAGCCGGAGGTGAACGACCTGCGAGCGTTGTGGATCTTCCTGGCCTCACTCGAAAAGATCAAGCAGGAACTGAACACCCGATTGGATGTCATCGGCGTCATGATTACCAGTTTCAACTACCGCCTCGAGCACCACAAGGCCGTGTTGGCGTCGATGCGCGCCGCTGGGCTCGACATGATACCAGGCAGCATCTGGGATCAGGTCGAACTAATACGACAAGGTCCGTTGGAAAGTGCGGTGTATGTCCCGGGAAGTCCGGAAGCCCAAGCTGAGCTTGCACTCAGTATGGAGGAGTGGCTGCGAAGGGGACCTCTGCGACGAGGACGGGGTACAAAACCTCTCATGATCCGGCCCGGCACGGCCAGTCTTGAGAACGTGGTATTGGATGGTAAAGATAGGGATGACAAGGATCGAGAGGAAGAAGTGAAAGATGACTGAAAGGCGCGCCTTGATGACGCCGTGATACCATTGTGATGTACTGCGAGCTTGACATTTATTCGGCATTGCTTACACTGACGGGGTCTTGCCAACCTGTATACATTGGACTTTTTTTGGATGTTCAAACGGTTTAGAAACCTATTCAAGACGGAAGAAACACATGCTGCCGAGGGTCTCCCGGTCGAACGGGAAAGCCCTGCGGATGTTCCTGCACAGGGCGTCCCATCAGGGAGCGAAGAACGTTATGTGCCAGAGCCGGGACGCAAGTTGGATGTACAGGAATTCACACCTCCCGACACGGCGACCGGCGAGAAAGCGGCGGAGGAGGGTGAAGCCTATTTACGGAGGCTCCAATCCAAAGTCAACAATCTAGCGAGTGAATTCGCCAATGGGCGAATTAACCGAGCTCAATTCCAGGAATTGTTCAATCACTACCAACGCGAACGCACGGCTGTAGAAACCTGGCTGGCGGTGTCTCCGGAATCAGATGACTGGCAAAAAGCCCGCACCGAAGGTCGCAGCATGGTCATCCGGCGTAAGCATAAGTCGCAGGTGATGGGATACGCGATCTATCGTAATGACTCAGGCATACCCATTGCAACCATTGGCAATTTTGACCTGGATACGTCCTTGATTGTTCCCATGCTGTCCTCATACCGTTCCGCAACCGCCGAAATATTCGGAGCCGGAATTCAGTCATCCCAGATTGAAAATGGCAGCTGGTTGTGTTTTGTCCCTGGCGAACTCACAACCCTGCTTGCGATCTTTAGCTCCGAGCCGGCGCGGCAGCAATTGATGACGATCGAAGAAATCCATCGAGTTTTTGAGAGTGCGAACCGGCCGGTGTTGACCAGGGATGTCATCGATCCCAACGCATTGTTCCTCCCTCATCAATCCTATAACCTCCACAGGCAATAAGGCATGACAGAAGCTGAAACGGGACAGTACCCTGTACTTAAAGTCGTAATGGCAGGTGACGGAAATGTGGGGAAAACGTCTCTTGTTCGACGGTTTTGCGAGGGAAAGTTCACCGAATCGCGTGTCACAACGATCGGGGTAGATTTCCAGACGAAGGTTGTGCGGCTCCCCGAGAACACGGTCAAGCTTTCCATCTGGGACATGGCCGGTCAAGAGCGCTTCAAAGTTGTCCGCAGTGGGTTTTATCGCGGCAGCCTTGCAACCGCCTTGGTGTACGATATTACCGAGGCGGAAAGCGTCAAGCATCTGCCTGAATGGTACGAGGAGATTCGAAGCGCCGTTCCCGAACAAAACTACATCGTTGTTGGCAACAAGGCGGATCTCGAGCGCAGGGTTGATCCCGACGACGCGAGACAGTTCGCGGAAAGCATCGGGGGTTTCTACCTGGAGACAAGCGCGTTGAATGGGGAGGGTGTGGGAAAACTCTTCTTCGCGTTGGCTGGTGCTGCAGCCAGCCGTATGAACACTCGCTGAGCGATTCTGAAAACTAGGTAGGATGACGAACAGAAAAGGCGCCGAAGCGCCTTTTTTTGGGTGGCTGACGGGGCTCGAACCCGCAACATCTTGATCCACAGTCAAGTGCTCTGCCATTGAGCTACAGCCACCATGACTGCGGCGAGATTTTATCATGAACGTGCAAGGTTGCCAACCTTGAGGTGGCGCAAGACATGAAACGCACCCTGTTTCAGGGTGCGTTTTGATAAAGCTCTTTGTGAAGAGAACGTCATATCAATTTTGGAGCCCCGGAGGACCTTCGTCGGTCCTGCTCAAGTAGCTCATCATATCCTTATGCTGTTGTCTCTTCACCATCATTGAGCTCGATCACCTATACAATAGCAGTGAATGGAATGCTTGTCCATGAAAATTGGGTTAAGAACTACTTCTCAGTCTTCGTTTCCCATACGCGATCGAAGGCAATCTGCAGCCTGATCGCCAGGAATCTGAAATTGTTCCCGTGTCTTCAAGTCTTTGATCGTGACAACACCCGCTTCCAATTCGTCAGGGCCGATCACGAGGGCATAGGGAATACCCTGTCGATCGGCGTACTTGAACTGCTTGGGAAGGCGGGATTCTTTGGCATACCATTCTGTCCGAATGCCAGCTTCTCGCAGCTGCGCAGACACTTCCAGGGCTTTGTCCCAGCACGAGGCGTCAAAGGTCGCAATGAGAACATCGGCAGGGTTCGGTGAGGCGGCGGGGATGAGGTCAAATTCATCGAGCAGAAGGCGGACGACCATGTCTCCCATGGCGAATCCCACACCGGCGATGGGATCTCCCCCCACATCGGCGACAAGGTTATCGTAACGCCCACCTCCCAGTATCGCCCGAAGATCACCGTCAGCATCGCGGGCTTCGAACACCGTGCCCGTATAGTAGTCAAGACCACGGATAACAGAGGGATCGTATTCGAAGTAGTCCATGACGCCGAGTCGGGTCAATGCATCCTGGAAGGTGACGAGTTCCTCCGACTCCTTCCAGGCATCCTTGTTTTGGAGAAGCGCTGATAGCGCCTGAAGCTGATCCTTGGTAAGGCCCATGTCAAGCGCATAGGATTCCCAGGAAGCGGTGTTCATTTTGTCCCGTCGGTCGATCAGGCGGAAGACGTCAATACGTTTTCCCTTGGGCACCTCAAGGAGCTCAAGTTGTGTATCCACAAGACGGCGGTTGTTGAATTTGATGCGAACCTGAGAAGGCAGCAGACCGGCTTCCCGGAAGAAGGCAGCGCCGATGGCGGCGATTTCGGCATCGGCTTGCGGTGAATCGACACCAAGCAGGTCAATGTTCCACTGAAAGAATTCCCGGCCACGCCCGCGCTGTGGCCGCTCATAGCGCCAGAAAGGACCGTAAGACCACCAGCGGATGATAGCGGGGAGCTGGTTGCGTTTAGAGGCGATCATCCTTGCCAGGGAGGGCGTGAGTTCAGGGCGGAGGGCAATGAGGTCGCCACTTCGATCAGGAAAGACAAACGCTTGCTCCTTGACAAGTTCTTCCCCCGATTTCGCTGCGTATAAGTCGATCCGTTCCAGGTAGGGACCATCATATTCCTGGTATCCGAATGAGGTGGAAACTCTTTCGATGATGGCGCGCAGCCAGCGCTGGAAGGACATCTCGTCTGGATAGAAATCCCTTGTTCCTTTGACTGATGTGATGGTGGATGACATAGCTCTCTCCTCGAACGCGTACAGAAAAAACGGCGGGGTCAGGCCTCGCCGTTTGCAGGTATCTGGGACGAGTCGACGGCAGGCCTACAGCATATCTGTAGGATGATGATCTGCGGTATAAACTGCCATGCGACGTTTGCTGTTCATGCTGGCCGCCATTATAGCATACCGGGTCTTGCTCACGTCTTCGTAAACCATGATCCCGACAAAACACCTTCAGCCACATTCTTCACATCGCTGGAGAGCGGACGATCTTTGTCTACGAATGGCGTTAGCGTACGCAGGCGTTTGTAAACACGGTGTGTGCCCTCGCCGAGCCTCCGATCCGGGGTCGCGAGCCAATGGATGTCAATCGCCTGAGCGGCTGCAATGAACTCGATGGCAATCACATAGGCGCAGTTTCGAGTAAGTTCTGCAAGGTGCCGGGCAGCGGTCGTAGAATTTGCATTGTGGTCTTCCTGGCCCGCAGAGGTGGGGAGGGAGTGAATGCTGTCTGGGGCAGCCAGGTGCTGGTTTTCCAGTACGAGGGAGGCTGCCGTGTACTGCAACATCATCAAGCCAGAGTGAAACCCAGCCATGTCGTCCTTTGCAACCAGCATCAGCGGGAGCTGTGCGCTCTCTCCCCCGGCCATTAGTCGAAATATCCGGCGCTCAGCTACAGAAGCGAGCTCGCTCAGCGCAATTTTCATGTAATCTGCGCAAAGACCCAGTGGCTGCCCGTGGAAATTCCCGCCGGAGATGGCTTCACCATCGAAGAGGAGCGGATTGTCCGTCGCCGCGTTGATCTCTCTCGAAAGGACCGTCTCAGAGAAAGTGAGGATCTCACGGACGGGCCCCATGATTTGGGGTGCGCAACGCAGCGAATAGGGATCCTGCACGCGCGAGGTCTTGCCGGTAAACTGGCTTCCGGATAGGAGCGATTGGATACGACGGGCTGTTTTCACCTGACCGGGATGCTGGCGTGCGTCGTGCAGGCGTTCATCGAGGGCGGAGGGAAGGGCGTTTAGCGCCTCAAAGCTGAGCGCGGCTGCGGCTTCGGCTGCACTGACCAACATCTGGGTGTCATGCAGGGCAAGGGCGAGGATGGCGGCAGAAAAAGTTGCGCCGTTGATGAGCGCCAGGCCCTGCTTGGGACCCAGGACTGGACGAGGGATGCCAGCAGCCTTCATCGCATCCCGACCGGACATACGCTTTCCCTGATAGAACGCCTCACCGGAATGGTCATCGGCATTCTCATCGATGGGACGCGAAGCGACAAGTGCGAGATGAGCCAGGGGGGCGAGGTCGCCGGATGAACCCAAACTGCCCTGGGAAGGGATAACGGGGATGACGTCCTTGTTTAACATGGCGATCAAGGTTGTCAGCAGCGCAGGATCGATGCCGGAGTTCCCTCGCGCCAGCGAGTTTACGCGAATCACCATGGCCGCGCGCACAACATCGATGGAAAAAGGATCACCGAGCCCGACGGCATGGCTCAAGAGAAGATTGCGTGAAAGGGCGCGAGATCGCTCTGGGGGAATCTTGCAGCAGGCAAAGATCCCGAAGCCTGTATTAACCCCGTATACGGGACGCTCGCCTTCCGCAAGGCTCTTCAGCGCTGCATAGGATTCCTGAACGGCTTTGAGCGCAACCTTGTCTAGCGCAACCGGCGCCCGGCTGCGAGCAACGTCTGCAACCTGATGTATGGTCAGGTTGTTGCCGGAGAGGTTGAGGGGATGATCATGCTCGGGATAGGGATGTCTTGGCATTCTCTCTCTTTTCCAGTTGTTGCCGCTGACCACCAGCCTTCTCGGGGATCGTTTTCGAGGCTCGGTCCACCGAGGATGGTCACGGAGAACGTTAATTCCAGTCTTGATTATGCGCCTGTCCTTTCGGAAAATCCAGTCTCGCGCATGGTAAGCTAGACGGCGAAGCGATACAATCTGTGCTTACGAGGCGGCATTGATCATCTTATTCTCCATCACCATCACAGTTCTGGCAGGTGTTGTTCTACTTTTCCTTCGTAATCGAGGGATCAGATATGCCTGGTTGGTAGCGACACTTGGACTGGGTACCGTGCTGTTGCTTCTGATCGTCAGCGGACCACAGGACGACCTGTATTCATTTCCCATATGGCAGGTTACACGAGATGGCGTGCTCTTCGCGGCCTTTGATTTGCCTTTTGAAACATGGTTGCTGACTCTGACCTTGCTCATTGTGGGGATCGCGCAAGCGACGAGGAGCGCAGGACACTTGCCGAGTGATCGGTCGATGCACCTCGGCATGATGATGATTACGACCGGATTATCAATGATAGCCCTGGCTGCTGCGAACACCATTAGCCTCGTGCTGGCGTGGACCCTCGTCGATCTTGCAACGGGATTCATGCCCGGGCACCGGAATGAGACAAACCTGAACGCATCCTTGCCGCAAGCGGGAAGCATTCTGCTGCTCATGGCGGCTTCCAGCATGGGACTTCCCCTGCAGTCAGGGGTTGCTGATGCGGTTCCCGCCCCTATTCTTGCGGATACCTTCATCCTGCTTTCCGCCTTCCTGCGTTTTCTCTCTGGTACCAGAGGTATAAGCGGCAATGGAGGTGGACGGGAGCGCCTTCTGAACAGGACTTTCTTTTCGGTCCTCTCATGTGGTGCACTGATTCGTTATGCGCCCTATGCGCTGGAAGCATCAGGCCTGCTTCTTTTCATTCCCCTCCTTGGGGCGCTGGTGTGCTTTGTTGGGATACTCTTCTCGAATTCGGAATTCTGGAGAAGGTCGTGGGCTCATGTTGGTCAACTGGGTCTACTCTTGATGGGGATGCTGCTTCCTGCAGAGGTCCAGTCAGGTTATTTCGCAGGAGCAGGTGTCCTGTTGTTGGTAAGCCATCGCTCGTTCTCCTCAGTCGCAGGCTGGACACGCTGGCTTTCCCTCATTGTTCCCCTTACCGCTGCAGGCCTCCCACTCACACCGGGAGGTGTGCTCTTGCAGCATGCCGCGGTTTATGGAATCGTCCCCATGGTCACGGTCGCCCTGTTCCTTGGAAGTGCTGCCTTGCAGTCCTGGTGGATGTGGCTGGCATCGCTTGGGGGAGAACCAGCAGAGGATATCCCGGTGCAAGTTCCCGAGCTGGCGGGTATGGTGCTGGTGATGTTGTTGCTGGTTTTCAGCGGTTGGCAGCTCGGGTTTTCTTATCAGCCCTTCACCATCATCATCGGCATTGTCCTCATTGCTGGGACCTCTTTTTGGGCTGCACGCACCGAGTCGGTTCTTGAAGTATCAGCTACGGATACACCATGGTCTTCACGCAGTCGGCTGCTGAGTCTCCAGCTTAGGCGGGTTCATGATGGCCTGTTTGATGCCTACGGGTATGGCGTTCGTCTCGTTTCCGATATTCTTGAGGGCGACGGCGGCACGCTTTGGATTATCATCTTGGTATTGGTGGGTGTGCTAACGATACGGAGTCAAGTGTAATGATCGATACCCTCGCCTCCACACTCGTCATACCCACGGTGGGGATCGCGATCGCCGGGTCTTTCCTGCTTGCTACCAGGCGGCGAGTCATTGCTATCGCAGCGCTTGCGGGGCAGTATGTTTTTGTGGCGTGGATGTCTCTCAGCTTCCTCCCGGTTTCCTTTGGCATGGTGAGGCTGCTGACCGGACTCCTCACCTCCGGGATGCTGTACCAATCCACCCTGGTACGGGAGCAAAGTGCGACGTCCGGGGCATTGCTGGAAAGGTTGACAGGGAAAGCTTTCCGCTTGATTGCCTACGGGATCGTGCTGGTCGCTGCTTACGGGGTCTTTTCAAGTCGCTGGTTCAACATCCCCGGGATGGAGGATCTTGTCCTTCTCAGTGCAATCGGATTAGCCTCATCCGGATTGCTCCAGATTGGCATTTCCCGAGAGTCGCTACCCATTGGTATGGGTCTGATCACCCTCCTGTGCGGATTCGAAATGCTGTACACCTTTCTAGAGCCTTCGCGGGCGATGATTGCGCTCCAAGCTGCGGTCCATCTTGCGCTTGCGCTTGTCATCAGTTATCTCGATTCGCTGCTTCCAACCAGCAGCGTGGAAGGGGACAAGACCCGATGAATGTTCCCCTGATGATGATGGCCATCACGTTGCTCGTCGCACTCACCGCATTTCTCTTTCGGAAGCGAGCCCATGTATCCGCCTGGATGGCTGCGGGAGGGACCTTCCTGCTTGGTCTACTCGTGCTGGTTGTCCCTCTGGAGGAAGCGTTCGATTTGGCTATCCTGCAGGTGCGGTTTGACAATGAATTTGTATTGCTTGGTCGGTCGCTTCTTCTTGATGAGCCGGCCAGAGGTTTCATTGGCTTTCTTTTCCTTCTTGCCGGCGTTCTGCTCGCATCCAGCACCTACAGCAAAACCAACCGTTTTTTTTCGCCATTGATCGTGCTACTCTCAGCGATCCTGGCCGCAGCGATGATGATGAAACCTTTCTTATATGCGGCCATCTTGATGGAGCTCGCTGCGATCGTCGCGGTACTCGTGCTGGCCGCGCCAGAGTATCCCGCTCGACGTGCAGGAATGCGGCTGCTCTTTGTCTACACGCTCGCCATGATGGCGATTCTGCTTGCGGGATGGCTGTTGGGTGTCGTCGGTGTAACTGGGGCTACACCCGAGATTGCACGCTGGACAGCAGCGCTGCTTGCGCTCGGTTTTGCGGTGTTGATGGCCATACCTCCTTTCCACTACTGGCTATCTGTGGCGGCGGATGAGAGCCACCCCTACGTCGTGGTCACACTGCTCTTGTTCATGCAGACAGTGGGCGTATTCTTCCTCTTGCGCTTTCTGGATACGTATGAGTGGTTCCGGATCCAATCTTCCACCTATGATGCCATGCGGTTCATTGGCATAGGGATGGGTTGGTTCGGGGCTTTTATGATGCTGGGGCAGGTGCGTATGACCCGCGTTCTGGCATATGCGCTGATCATGGATATGGGTGTTGTTCTTATGGCAGCCAGCATGGCGGATCAGCAAGGATTGGAATTGATGATGCAGTTCACGGCGGCACGCGTCCCCGCTGTCGTGCTGTGGGCGATGAATCTCACCTCATTCATCAGGGTTGTGGGGGATGATACGCACGCCAAACTCACCGGGGCTGCGCATAGACATCGCTGGCGTTCGCTTTTCTTGCTGCTCGGGATGGTTCTCGCCTTCGGCGTGCCATTTTCCCCTGTATTCCCTGGACGATGGGTCATGGTGCAGCATTTTGCCTCGACGGATCTGTTGGTGTTGGCAACGATGTTCGCGATGTGGATCATCTCGGGATCCGTCGTTCTGAGATGGTATCGCATTCTCCATGCGGAGAGCGCCGGTAACCAAGCACTCGTGGGTCGGGAAGCGGAATTCTACCTCTCTTGCATCTTGCTGGGAACGACGTTTCTTGTGGGTATGTTCCCGCAACTTGTCCTGCCCTGGATGGAGGGCATCGTTCAAGGGCTGTCCAATTTGATACCTTAACGTCCGTGCTATAATCCCGCAAACGATGAAGAAATGAGGGCAATCCATGGAGCCCGAACTACTCGAAAAAAAAATGGAATGGCTGGAGAGTGAGCGTCGCGAGACCAATGCGCTTATCAAAGGGTTGCAAGAGCGCATTGAGACGTTTGAGAAATGGCTATCGACGGAATCGCAGCGACGCGAAGCGCTGCAGGACGAGATTGGCACACTACAGGCGCGTACTCAAAAAATTGGACAACTTGATGAAGCGCTTACGAATCATCGAAAGGAAGTATCTCGGCAGTTGGAAATCGCTGAGAAACGCCGTTCGGAAAAAGAAGAAGGCCTGGATGCCATCCGCAAGGCAGACCTGGCAGCGATAACTCGCAACATCGACGAACTGCGCGAATCCCTGACCGAGATAAACGAGCTTCAAAAGACAATTGAAACGATTCGGGCTGACGAGTCCCGGGCGACAAGTGAGCGTGATGCGCTGCGAAAGCTTGTGGATGGCGCAGTACGTGCGTCAGAGGAGAGTAGCGGGCAGATGTCGCTGCAAACCGATGAAGTGCGCAGAATGGGACGGACGCTGGCTGAAGCCGATGCAGAAATTGCCAATCTGAAGAAACTTCTTACCCAATCCGAAGGCAAAGTTGAAGCCATTGAGGATCGCACCCGCCGTGCGGAGATGCGCCTGGCGGAACTGGTTGCCAGTGAGGATGAACGCCAATCGGCACAAGAAGTCTGGTTGGAAAAACAAAATCTCCAGATGGTGGAATACCAGCATTCATGGGCTCAATGGGAGCGGCGTTTCGGGGAAATTGAGACCGTCGCAGATGCCCTTAATGAACGAGTTGCAGCCTTCCAGGCCACCTTCAGCAAACTCAAACAGATGCAAACAGACCTTGAAGAGGTCATCCTGCGTCTTGAGCGGCGGATCAACGAGATTACGGAAATGCAACGCTTGGCTGAGAATCGGCTGGAGCAAGCATGGACGGCTTTCCAGTCCGATACTCAGAAACGTTGGAGCACCTTCAAGCTCACGGAAGACGAACGCTGGAGGGAGCATGACAAGCTCCATGAAAAGCTTGATGCCCAGCTCGGCGAGGTGACAAAGCTCGCCGCAAGGCTTGAAGAGCAAGTCCATTCGAAAATCAAGCTTGATGAAACCTATATGCAAGATCTGCAGGATAGCTTGCAGCAGTGGTTGGATTCGCTCCCTGAGGAACTTGATCTGGATAGCTGAAATACCAGCTCCAGGAAATACCTGGAAACAACCCCATGTATGTACTTGGTACAGCCGGTCATGTTGATCATGGAAAATCTGAGCTCGTCCAGGCGTTGACGGGCATCCATCCTGATCGTCTTCCCGAGGAGAAAAAGCGGGGGATGACCATCGATCTTGGATTCGCATGGATCGACCTGCCGCAAAGTGGAACGGTCGGCATCGTTGATGTCCCCGGACATATCGATTTCATCGACAATATGCTTTCTGGCGTTGGAATGATTGATGCCGTTATGATCGTGATCGCCGCCGATGAGGGTGTCATGCCTCAGACGCAGGAACACCTTGACATCCTTGACCTGCTTGCGATCAAACAAGCTGTTGCTGTCATAACCAAGTGCGACCTGGTTGATCAACCCGAGTGGCTGGATCTGGTGGAATCCGATGTTCGCAATCTGCTCAAACCGACACGGTTTCGGGAAGCACCCGTGATCCGCACTTCTGCCGTCATTTCGAGTGGCATTGAGGAGCTCCGCAGGTCTCTCGATGACCTTCTCAAGGATACGCACCCCAAGCGGGATGTTGGAAAGCCAAGACTGCATCTCGATCGAATATTCACCTTGAAAGGTTTCGGCACAATTGTTACAGGCACCCTCCTGGATGGAAAACTGATCCAAGGCTGTGAGGTTGCGATTGCCCCCTCCGGCTTGAGCGGTCGGATCAGAGCTATGCAGTCGCATCACAAAGACATCGAAGTTGCTCATCCGGGAACGCGTGTGGCCGTTAATCTCAGCGGTGTCGAAAAGGAAAGCCTCCAGCGTGGTGATACCCTCATTCTCCCCGGGAGCTACACACCGACGACACAGCTGGATGCACAAATCAACCTTCTAGCAAGGGCAGGTAGGTCTATAAACCATAATCAAACCCTGAAGCTCTTCCTTGGATCATCCCAGCGCCTGGCACGTGTGCGTGTTCTCGGGGCGGAGGAGATCCCGGCTGGATCGTCGGGATGGGCGCAGCTTGAACTTGATAAACCCTTGATCGCGATCCGGCGTGACAGGTTCATCTTAAGGCAAGCCTCTCCGGCGCGTACCATCGCAGGAGGTGTTGTGATAAACCCACACCCTCTCCGCAAACATCGCCGCTATAACCAACAAGTCCTCTCAAGTCTGCAAAGGTATGCCGGAAACAATGAAGAGGTTGTCTTGGAGATTCTCGATCAGCATCATGCTGCATCCATGTCACTTCTCATCGAGCAGGCAAGTCTGTCTGAAGAAGTGGTGAGGGAGATCATCGAAAGCCTGACGGAGTCTGGATCAGTTCGTACGCTGATGGTCGACAAGGGGCCTGATGCAGAGACCCTTTTCGTCAGCCAGAAGCAACAGGCAGCTTTTTCCCGGGAGATGAAAGACATGCTGAGCGCGTATCACGCCAAGTACCCGCTGCGCAATGGCATGCCACTTCATGAGTTGCAGGGCAGATTGAGCTTGAACCCGGCGGTGTTTCGAAGGATCCTGCCTTTCTTGCTCGAAGGAGACGGCTTTGAAGCAGAAGATGATCTCATTCGCCTTCAAAAGCATGCTCCCAGGCTCTCTAAGGCTCAGAAGAAGGCCTTCGATGCTTTGCTAGCCCGATTTGACAAATCGCCCGCCACGCCGCCTTCTGTGCGCGCTTGCCTTGAAGACGTCAGTGATGAACTCCTGCAGTACGCGATTCAAGAGCGGATAGTGACACAGGTCTCCCAAGATGTGGTCTTTCTCAGCGAAACGTACAACCAGTTTTATGACTGGGTTCGGAAAAAGCTCGAAAAAGATGGGGAGCTCGAGGTCACGGAATTTCGAGATCAATTCGGGAGTACCAGGAAGTATTCCATCGCGTTTCTTGAGCATCTTAATCAAGCAGGCCTGACACGGTTTGTCGCAGACCGACATATTGCAAACCGGCCGCTCCATGAATGGCCACTTCCCTCAGAGACTTAGAACTGACGCAGCACCCACTTGCCCCCAACCAGGAGGCCTACAGGGTTGGCGGTGAGCATGTGATCTATCTCACATTCTAGGAGATGGATGTCGTATACCTGGATATCGGCCAGGTAGCCTGGCTTGAGTTGTCCCTGGATGGCGGCAGTTCCGGCAGCACTAGCAGGGGTGGCTGTGTAGGCAGTTAGTGCTTCAACACGCGAAATACGCTGTGAGGGGATCCATCCGTCCTGCCCCGGTTCACCATGGTGCTTCCGCCTTGTCACAGCAGCATGAATTCCCAGCTGTGGGGAGGGTATCTCAACTGGGGCATCTGAACCGAAAACGAGGATAGCGTCTTCCTCCAAGACGCTGCGCCAGGCGTATGCGGTTGCGCAGCGTGTGTCCCCCCAGTGCTCCTGCGCGATCTCCATATCCGAGATGGCGTGATACGGCTGCATTGAGATCACAAGGTCTTTTCTCTTGATTCGAGGGAGGTCATCCGGATGAATCAGTTGGAGGTGTTCAATACGGTGAGGGAGTGGAGGTGCGGGTAGTCCCAACGCCGCGAGTCGCTCGAAAAGTGTAAGAACCATTCGATTTGCAGCATCTCCGAGTGCATGAACAGAAATGGCAAGCTTGTTTTCCACACTGCGCTTCATGCGTTGGTATAGGTCCTCAGGGTCGATCGTTGCCATACCACAATCATCCGTACCCTCATACGGTTCTAGCATAAATGCGGTGTGGGGCCCAAGCGCACCATCTGCGAAGAATTTTGATTGCCCAATTCGAAGCCATTCATCTCCAAAGCCAGACTGAAGCCCGGCTTGAATGGACGCGTCCAAGTCTGCCCAGTGAACTTGTTTGAGCACACGCATCTGCAGCTGGCGGGAGGTATGGAGGTCCTGCAGCGCGCGGAAACAACTCGTTCGGTCGAAATCATGAACGGCGGTGATACCGTATTGATGGAGCTGCTCTTGCGCACGCATCAGCTTGGTGGCCAGCCGCTGATGGGAGGGCGCAGGAATGCATCCAGCGACAAGTGGCAAGGCGTTCTCAAGCAGGATCCCGGTACATGCCCCCTGCACATCCCGCATAAGCGTGCCCCCCTCCGGATCGGCGCTATCCGATGAAATCCCCGCCAGTTGAAGCGCGGCAGAATTAGCCCAGGCCGCGTGAAGGGACTTTGAGGTGATGTAGGCGGGATGACCCTGACTCACGGCATCGAGCTCAGCGCGTGTGCCAAAGCGTCCCCATTGATCCAGGCGCCAGCCATGACCCAGGAGCCATTCGCCAGGAGGAAGGCTGGACGCACGTTCCGAAAGCCTTTCGAGGGCTATGTCGATTCTGGCCGTCTCACAATCCACCATATCCAATGAGCGGGCGTATTTCTCCAGGTGGATATGTGCATCACAGAAGCCGGGGATGATCATCTTGCCGGAAAGGTCGACGCGTTCCGTTCCAGATTCTGAAAGGGCGTCGAGGTCGTCCGAATTGCCTATGGCGATGATGCGGTCAGCACGAATGGCGACGGAAACCCTGCGGGATGTCCGTCGTTGTCCGGCGGTCCACATGTTCCCGTTTTCGAGAATCAGATCTGCTGCGAAAGGAGTTGGCATGGCCGCTCCAGGTTGAATTCAACTCAGGTGATCAAGGGAGGTAGGTGATCAATAAATTCGATGTAGGTGCTGGATTCCTCGTATCCCAGACTGAGGAAGAAGGCGTGCAGATCGGTCTCAAGCACACGAGCACAGAGGCGGAGTCGGTGATGATCCGTCTCACGCGCCCACGCTTCTGCAGCAGTGATAAGTCGCTTCCCGATTCCACGCCTGCGGTATTCAGGATGGACAAGCACGGCGACGATGTCGAGCGTGTCAGCATACATCAAGGTATGGGCTCGGCGCATGTGAGCGTAGCCTCGCAACTGGTCACCCTCAACGGCGAGGAGCAGACGGTCGTCCTCCGGGAGGGAGTCGATGCGCGCTCGAAGCGCCTCTGGCTTGACCGGATAGCCGGCACGCGTCAGGAGATCGGCAACTTGGGAGAGATAGGCTTCGGGGGGATGGCGGGTGCGGATTATTTGGAGCGTCATCGAGGCCTCCAGAGCACGATCATGAGATGGGTTCATCCTTGTCAACGGACTGGCCCTTGAACTGCCGGGCTCCATTCAGGAAGACATGGCCCGGCATGGGCTTCTTCCCCGCAGGCTGCAGCACCGTGCATAACAGGAAGCCGTCTGCCGTCCCAACGGCGGGTAACCCTTCTATCACGGCTGTCCTCCCGGGGATTGCACGATCGTCAGCGGCAACCTGCGCCGCAAGAATGGCAATGCGTTGCTGTTGAAGCTTGAAGAAGGTGCCGGGCCAGGGTTGATACGCACGTACCTGGCGCGCAAGGGCCGCTGCAGGTTTCGAAAAGTCTAACCGACCATCCGCCTTCTTCAGCAATGGGGCATAGGTGGCCTCGCCCTGCTGCGGTTTCGGTTGAAGCAGTCCGCTGAGGTAGTCCGGAAGCACGTCAATCAGGAGTTCTGCACCCAGCAGAGCGAGGATATCGCTTAGCTCACCTCCGGTGATGTCTTCTGTGATGGGGGTGCTCTTTTGCTTCAAGATGGGGCCGGTATCCAACCCCTCATCCATTTTCATAATGGTGATGCCTGTTTCGGGATCACCATGTCGAATAGCGGCATGGATGGGGGATGCCCCTCGCCAGCGAGGGAGTAGCGATGCATGCACGTTAATACATCCATGTTTTGGCAGGTCCAGGACAGAAGGAGGAAGAATCTGACCATATGCGGCGACGATAATGAGCTCAGGTCGCAATGTCGCCAGTTTCTGCACGGATTCTGCATTGCGCAATCGACGGGGTTGAAACGTTGCGAGACCAATGTCAATCGCCGCGTTCTTGACCGCACAACTGGATAGTCTGCGGCCACGCCCAGCTCGGCGATCCGGTTGGGTGACAACACCAACGACGTTATAATGATCATTCAATGCTTTCAAGGTGGGTACGGCAAAATCGGGTGATCCCATGAAGATGATTCGCATGGCCCTATCCTAGCATAGCGATTGCATAGACAAGTGCGGTATCGATCTTATTAAAGCACGAACGTTGCCTCTGGGGAAAACGCAAAGAAGGAGCAATTCTTTGAAGAAGCGCTGGTGTCTCCAACAACCTGAAGAAAACGTCCTGCTCAATGAAACTACTCATCTATCCCGACTTGCCGCAAAGCTGCTTTTCTTGAGGGGAATTAGGCAGCCTGATGCGATAGCTCCTTTCCTTCACGGAGCAGAAGCGACCGACCGCGATCCCTTCGATCTCAAAGGGATGCATGCTGCTGTCCGTCGCATCCGAACGGCGATTGAGCAGAAGGAACAGATCATCGTTTATGGCGACTATGACGCCGACGGTGTGACGGCGAGCGCCTTATTGGTGAGTGCCTTGCGAGATCTGGGAGCTGTGGCGGATGTGTTCATTCCAGATCGTTTCGAACATGGGTATGGATTGCATGTGGAGGCCATCAACCAGCTTGCCGCGATGGGAGCGTGCCTCATGATCACCGTGGATTGCGGCATACGTGGTTTGGAGCAGGTGGAACACGCCAACCAGCTTGGGGTGGATGTTGTTGTTACGGATCATCACCAGCCGGGAGAGATCTTGCCCGATGCGCTGGCCATTATCGATCCAAAACAACCAGGCTGTACGTACCTCCACAAGGGTCTTGCTGGTGTTGGTCTGGCGTACAAGCTTGCGCAGGCGCTGGACAAGGACGTTGCGGAGCGCTACCTGGATTTCGTCGCCATTGGTACGGTGGCGGATCTTGCGCCGGTGGTGGGTGAAAACAGGGACCTCGTGCGGAAGGGAATGGCGCAGCTTGAGCAAAGCTCACGCCCTGGACTAAAAGCCCTCATGAGCAAAGTTGGTTCAGCGGGCCAACGAGTCACGAGCAACACGATTGGGTATCGCATTGGGCCACGTATCAACGCGGCCGGACGTATCCGAAGCGCAGGGCTGGCCTATGCTCTGCTTATGACGGAGGAGCAGAGCCAAGCCGAAGCGCTGGCGGATGAGCTGGAGCGTATCAACAGAGACCGTCGCGACATCACCAAAAACATTGTCGATAAAGCGCTCTCCATGACGGACAACACAGAGGAAACGCCACCATTTGTTTTTGCGTTCGATGAGGACTTTAACGAAGGCGTCGTCGGGCTGGCCGCATCTCGGCTTGTAGAACGCCATTTCAGGCCGGCTGCCGTAGGGACCATTTCCGGCGAATTCATTCGCGCGTCGGTGCGCAGCATCCCCGAGTTTAACGTGATTCAAGCGCTGGATACTTGCGCTCATTTGCTTGAACGCTACGGCGGTCATTCCGCTGCGGCAGGTTTTACGGTTCGAAAAGCTAAGCAGGGCATGTTGACTGAAAAGCTCTCCAGTCTCGCCGCAAGAGCGTTCGGTTCGAAGGAGTTGCTCCCAACCATCAACATAGACGCCTCGGTGTCCTTCCTGGAATTGGATGACGCACTTTTGGACTTTCTCGAAGCGCTTGAGCCCTATGGACCGGGAAATCCCGTTCCCATTTTCAGCACATACGGAGCCAGCATAACGGATCGTCGAAGGGTCGGTAAGGATAGGCAGCATCTCAAGTTTATTCTGAAACATGATGGAGTCCATCGCGAGGCAATTGGGTTTGGTATGGGGGACATGGACGACCAGCTTGGAAATGTTGTTGACGTTGTCTATCATCTTGAGCGAAATGAGTACCGGGGTATATCGAAGCCTCAGTTGAGGATGCTGGATATCAAAAACGCTGAAGCCTGACAGGCTTCAGCGTGTATGCAGGAGCAGGGGGAGCTATTCTACAAAGCGGTATTTCACGAGAGTCCACACCGCCTCGAACGCGTCTGTGAGTCCGATTTTCTTTCCCTCGGAATACTCACGGGAGTCATACGAGATGGGCACTTCGAAAATGCTTACGCCGCGTTTAAGCAGTTTCGAGGTAACTTCTGGCTCAAAGTCAAACCTTTTTGCCCGCAGGGGGATGGATTGGATGAGATCCCGCTTGAAGACCTTGTAACAGGTCTCCATATCCGTGAGGACGCTGCCGTAGAGGATATTGGTCATCAAGGTCAGTGCCTTGTTCGCGAGCGTATGGAGGAACATCGCCTCTTTGTTGGGACCAGCCATGAATCGTGAACCGTAGACCACATCAGTCTTCCCATCCTTGATGGGCTTGATGAGGGCGTGGTAGTCCTCAGGATCATATTCAAGGTCTGCATCCTGGATAAGGACGAGATCCTTGGTAGCTGCAGCGATGCCTGTGCGCACTGCGGAGCCTTTTCCCTTGTTGTGCTCGTGGAGGATGATGCGGATGATGGGGTACTTCTCACCGATCTCTGGGAGGAGGTCGCGCGTGCCATCCCGGGAGCCGTCATCGACAATGATCAGTTCATCCACAATACCGACATGATTGACACGGCGGATTATTTCTTCCAGGGTACTTCTTTCGTTATAGACGGGCATGATGACTGATAAGCTCATGGAGGTGATTGTACTTGCATCACGGCAATTGAACAAGTGTCGATGCCCGAGATGGAGCCGAATGTAACTTAAGTCCGGTCGCACAAAGACGATAGTGTGAGTACAATGGTTGCAGACCATTCTGGAGGGAAGGTATGTCCTTACCGAGAAGCCCTGTTCATTCAACGTCCGGCAATGGAACGGTCACATCAAGCCTGAGGTTTATTCCTCCGCCCGTCAGCCGGATTACCGATACAGGACTCTCCCAATTGTGGTTGCAGGACCTTGCTCTGAAGACCCTATACTTCCGGGGCTACATGACCGGATTCAACGTTGCAGAGGCGATGGCACTTCCCTTCGCGGGCTTGGTCGATCAAATCCTGGAAGCTCTCAAACGTGAGAAGTTTGTTGAGGTGAAGTCTCAGGTCGGGTTTGGCGAGGGGTCATACCAGTATGCCATCACAGGAGCGGGCATTGCGCGTGCGCGTGAAGCGCTCGAGCGCAGTCAGTACGCTGGACCGGCGCCCGTGCCACTTGAGGTCTACAACGAAGCTATCAAGAAACAGAGCAGGGGGAGGCCAACCGTTCATCCCCGCATTATGCGCCAGGCGTTGGAAGAACTCGTGCTTTCTGAACAAACCTTCAATCAGATCGGGCCGGCGGTCAACTCCGGCACGTCAATTTTCCTCTATGGCCCACCCGGAAACGGGAAGACCTCCATCGCACGGGCCATCGGTAGTATCCTGCTCGAAGAGGATATGTATATTCCTTTTGCACTCGATGTGGATGGTCAGGTCGTCAAGTTATATGACTCTGTCAACCACGAACTGTCTCCGGAAGAAGATGTCACCGACTCTGGGACGGGGACGCTGAAAACCGGCTCCAAACGCGATCCCCGTTGGGTCAAAATCCGCAGGCCCTTCGTGATGGTCGGCGGTGAGTTGACGATGGCGGGGCTCGACCTCGTGTTTGATGATGTTAACAAGTTCTACGAGGCTCCTTTCCAGGTGAAGGCGAACGGCGGTGTGTTCCTGATTGATGACTTCGGCCGACAGCAGGTTCGGCCACGCGACCTGCTGAATCGCTGGATTGTCCCCCTCGAGAATCGCATTGACTACCTCACACTGCACACAGGTCGCAAGGTCGAAGTTCCCTTCGACGTGCTGGTCGTTTTCTCAACCAATCTCCCCCCGAAGGACCTTGTGGATGAGGCCTTTCTACGACGTCTCCGGCATAAGATTGAAGTCGGTGATCCTTCCTACGAAACCTACAGGCAGATTTTCGCGACGGTCGCCAAGCAAAAAGGCGTGCGCTACAATGATCAAGGTCTCGCGTACCTGCTTCAGGAGTGGTACATCAAACGCAAAAGAAAGCTGCGTGCCTCCCATCCGCGGGATATTTGCGATCAGATCCTTGACATCTCTCGCTACATGAATGTCGAACCCGAGATGAATAAGGATATGATTGACAAGGCAGCTTCCGCCTACTTTGTGGAGCTATGATCCTTCCTCTCGATCGATGGAAACAACATGCCCCGCTGGTGATCGCTCACCGCGGGGCGAGTGCTGACGCCCCAGAAAACACACTCTCAGCCTTCCGCCTCGCTCGGGAGCAGGGCGCTGACGGGGTTGAATTTGATGTGAAACTCAGTCGTGATGGGGAGATTGTTGTGCATCATGATCGCACGCTTGATCGAACCACCACGGGAAAAGGCCCTCTCTCGGCCTATACCCTTGACGAGTTAGAACAACTCGATGCAGGCAGCTGGTTTCAAACGCAATATGCTGGTGAACGGATTCCGACACTGAAAGAAGTGATCGAGGCTGTTGGGGCGGAGCTGCTGCTGAATATCGAAATCACGAATTATGCGCATCCGGGAGACGAACTCCCCGTGAAGGTGGTCGAGCTTGTACTCCAGCATGGAATTCAGGATCGTGTGCTCCTCTCTTCGTTTAACCCCATCGCACTGAGAAAGGTCCAGCAGCTCTCGTCGGCCATTCCCACAGGGTTGCTCGTCATGCCACAGCAGCCTCGCATGCTACGAGCCTGGCTGCGTTGGCGGGTGCTGCATGATGCCTACCATCCTCACCTTTCGATGCTTGAGGAACATGCCACACGTGCTGCTGTGCCCACATTGCCGGTTAATGTCTGGACCGTGAATCGTCCTGAGGATTTGCGCCGTTGTATCCGCGCGGGCGTCTCAGGTATGATCACCGACCATCCACGGAAAGCACGGGAGCTTGTTGATTCAGTGATCGCCACTTACCACTCTCACTAAGGGGGCGCGTGGTCCTTTTCCTTGTGAGGGTCTGTCCCAAAAGGTATACTCTCTGCATGCACGCATTACGCATTGTCCTTACAGGTATTCTTGCCCTATCTGCCATTCTGGGAAGCATTATCCCTGCAGGAGCAGAGAGGGGTGCTGCTCAGATCGCGGCTGGAAGTATTCTGGAAAGTATGTCTCCCGAGGAGCGGGTGGGTCAACTGTTCCTGATTACCTACGAGGGCAGCGACGCGCTGACAGACGAAGACCTGCGTGACTTGATTGAGAACTACCACATCGGTGGCGTACTCATAACCAGGGATAATGATAATCTGATCGAATCCCCGGATACCCTTCAGCAGCTTCAAGAGCAAATCACTTTTCTCCAGGATCTTGCGTACCAGAAGAGCCTTATGTCGGTCACGGACGGCACTCCCTCGCAACCTTCGGTAGATGAATATGTGCCGTTGTTTATCGCCCTTGGCGAGCAACTGGGAGGAGCGCTTTACGCACAGATACTTGAGGGAATGACCGAGATGCCTTCTTCGATGTCGCTCGGTGCGACGTGGGATCCTTCGCTGGCTGAGGAAGCGGGGGCGCTTCTCGGCCAGGAACTCCAGGCGCTGGGAATCAACCTCTACCTGGGCCCTTCCCTCGATGTTGTTGAGGAACCCTCCGCTGCAAGCTCGGAGAATTTGGGCACACGCACCTTCGGCGGGGATCCATACTGGGTTGGCCGCATGGGAGAGGCTTTTATCACGGGCATGCATGATGGGTCGGAAGGCCGCATTGGTGTGGTGGCAGGGCACTTTCCGGGGTTGGGAAGCAGTGACCGCAATATTGATGAGGAAGTAGCCACAATCCGAAAATCCCTCGAGCAGCTCCGTCAGATCGACCTTCCTCCCTTTCTGGAAGTAACCGCCGATTCACCGGGGAACGCCGCAGGCATAGCAGATGGGCTGCTCACATCGCATATTCGCTATCAAGGATTTCAGGGCAACATACGGGCGACTACTCGCCCCATCAGTCTTGACTCGCAAGCGTATAGCCAGCTTCTTGCGCTGGAACCACTAGGAAGTTGGCATGAAAATGGAGGGTTGTTGGTCAGCGATTCGCTGGGAAGCACGGCTATCCGGCGCTTTATCGATCCCGCGCAACAAGTCTTCCAGGCGCACATCGTAGCCAGGGATGCGTTGCTCGCAGGCAATGATCTCCTGATCCTTGACCAATTTCAAGCCCCGAATGAAAGCAGTCAAGCGGATACCATTCGCCAGACGCTTACCTTCTTTGCGCAGAAGTACGCAGAGGATCCACTCTTCGCCCTGCGAGTAGACACCGCCGTCTCGCGCATTCTTACCTTGAAGCTGCGCATCTACGGCAATGTTTTTTCGCCTGTGCGCGTGACGCCTAGCCTGCTTCCTGAAAGGGGGGCATCGGACCTGGCGATTCGGGTTGCGCAACGCAGTGCCACGCTCATAAATCCCTCTCAGGAAGAACTCGCCGAACGTTTCAGCGAACCGCCTCAACTCGGTGAGCGGATTGTCTTTTTCACCGACGTACACCCGCAGAGTCAATGCTCAACTTGTGCAAGGAATGGCGTTCTGGATGTCAACGCCATCGAAGAGTCCATCCTCCGTTTTTATGGCCAGGAAGGTGCGCGCCTCGTCGGCGCGTGGAACTTGCAGTCCTTTACGTTTGCAGACCTTGCAAACTACCTGGGAGAACCGCCTCCAATCGGCTCGATGATTACGGTTGCTCCAGCTGACGATGTGGCCAGCGCCATTGAGGCGGCGGATTGGATCATCTTCTCCACACTGGATAGCACAGCCGACTATTATGGCGCGAATGCCCTCAAGCTCTTTCTAGATCGCAGTCCTGGTACCGCACGCAGCAAGCGGACCGTCGCTTTTGCGTTTGATGTGCCCTACGCATTGGATGCGACCGATATTAGCAAGTTGGATGTGTATTACGCGCTCTACTCGAGTACGCTCGCGTATATCGACACCGCGGCTCGTCTGCTTTTCCTGGAGATAGCAGCGACTGGTTCCCCTCCCGTTGATGTCGAGGGGATCGGTTATTCCCTGCTGGAGGTGACATCGCCGACCCGGCTTCAGGTGATCGGCCTCGGCGTGCGTCTACTCGATGAAGCCGTTGGATCAGATGAGCCCCCCCAGTTCACAATTGGAGATGTGGTCCATCTTGAAGCAGGTCCTATCCTCGATGAAAATGGTCACATTGTTCCCGATGGCACCGTGGTTACGTTTGACATCGAGGATCCATCTACCGCTGGAGATACCATGATTTTGGAGTCAACAACCAGCGATGGGGTTGCTTCCGTCGATTTCCTCCTGGATCGAGTGGGTTTGCACATCATTACAGCGAGCAGTGACCCGGCCTTGATCTCAGAGGAGGTCCAGCTAAACGTCTCCCAGGACGCGCCTGCGGTCGCCACGGTCATTTCACCAACCCTTGTGCCGACTCTCACTCCTCCGCCCACGGTGACCACGCAGCCTGGTTCGCCAACCACCAGTCCAGAAGCGTCTGTGGAGCAGGGAGTTCCCGTGGCTGAAGAGGAAATCCTCACCCCTTCCTCTCTGCTCATTCTTGTGGGCTGCCTCGGCGTGCTGGTTGGTGGGGGAACCTTTCTTACGATGCAATGGGCGCCAATCGAGGGGGAGCGCGTCCGGATAAACCTTCTTGCGGCGCTCTCGGGCTTGATTGGCTATAACTACCTCGCGTTGAGCATGCCTGGAAGTCGAGTTCTCCATACAACGCTGTCGGGCTGGGAGGTTCCTCTGCTCACGCTCGGAGCCGGCGTTCTGGGAACACTTGCCTATCTTGGTTACACGATGTGGGTGAGGAAGAACTAAAGCAGACTGGCGAGAAAAGCCACCACGAGGAGAAGCATCGTCGCGCCGGCGAGGTAGCGGTCAACGGAATTGGTTAAATAGCGCTGAAGGAAGCCGTTGGCATGATCGCTCCCGGGTGTAGGACGCCCGACTTCGCCGAAAAGCAAGGCGCGGAAGGCGTTGATGTCCTGCGGCCGCTGGTCTGGATGCAGCGAGAGGGCGGCGCCGAGAGCCCGCGATACAGCAGGGTGAACGGCGGGATTGAGCTTGCTGGGTGAGGCAAAGGATTCAGGCTCCAGGAAGCGCTGTTTTGCCTCAACAGGGGGTTGGTTGGTCAAAAGGTGGTAGAGGGTGGCTCCAAGGGCGTAAATGTCTGTACGGGCATCGGTGTGTCCGGTGTCGCCACCATACTGTTCAAGTGGTGTGTAAAGAGCGGTGCCGCGTCCCTGGATGACCGTCACGGTCATTTCATCAGGGACGAGTTGCTTGACCAACCCAAAATCCACCAACTTAAGAATACCATTCGGTGTCAGCTTCAGATTACTTGGTTTAATATCTCGATGGATGACAGGTGGATCCTGTTTGTGCAGGTACTCAACAGCATCGAGCAGCTGGCGAGCCCAAGCCAGGACATCTTCCTGCGGGAGGTATTCACCTTTCCGTCTGGCCCGATCTAACAGTGTTTTCAAATCCTCACCCGGGATGAAATCCATCACCAGATAATCGTACGGGCCCTCCGAGAAGAAATCGGAGACTTTGGGAAGGTTGGGATGGTCCAGCCGGGCAAGGACCGACGCTTCACGGTAGAATTGGTCACGACCCTGGACTCGCAGGTCTTCAGGGAGGGCCGTTTCTGGCTGCACCTGCTTGATGGCGCACATGCGTCCTTCCAGGCGGTTATCCTCGGCGAGGAAAATCGAACCCATCCCGCCGCGGCCAATGATCCGCTGGATGATGTAGCGCTCTTTTAGAACATGACCTGCTGTCAGGGAGAAGGACAACCGGAACCTCGATTCGCACAGGTTTGCCGTGGATCCTCTCGGCGTGATCCCCAGCCTGTGTACGGGAATCAGAGGATGACATCCAGAACCATTATACTCTGGATTGCCTTTCACGAAACAGTGCGGAGGAGATCCGATGAATGCTGACATCCAGGAAGCCCCGATTCTGGTAGGACAATCGGGTGATTTTGACGGAATCAAGTTCGCCATGGAAAACGATATCTTTATCCTGGGCAGAGATCCAGATTGCGATATCGTTATTCTGGATCGGCAGATCTCGCGCCAGCATGCACGCCTGGAGCGGCGCGGTGCCGGCACGTATCTCCGTGATCTGGGGAGCAAGAATGGCACCTACCTGAACGGGAAATCTGTCTCGGATGAGATGCTGGTTCAGGATGGTGATGTGATTCAGGTAGCGTTGGCCGCGTCCTTTGTGTTCATCGGCTCGGATGCCACCATGCCGCTCTCCATGCAGGATGCCTCGCAGCTTGGGCTGGGTCGCATGCGTATGGAGACTCGCTCTCATCGTATCTGGCTGCAGAATGTTGAAATCGATCCGCCGCTCTCCCCACCACAGTATCGCTTGATGGAGCTGCTTTATGACCATCCCGAACGAATCATCACCAGGGATGAGATTGCGGATGTCGTCTGGCCGGGTACAGATGGCGTGGGGGTGTCAGATCAGGCGATCGACGCGCTTGTGAGAAGGTTGCGTGACCGACTGGCTGAGGTGGATGAGGATCATAATTACATTGTGACTGTCCGGGGGCATGGGTTTCGCCTGGATAATCCTGTGTAAAGAAAAGCCCCGTCTCCAATGGAAACGGGGCAAGGTGGAGATGGCGGGAATTGAACCCGCGTCCGAAAGTTTCAACATCGCAACGTCTACAAGCATAGTCAGACAGTTGGTTTCACACGATGCACATCTGCTGACACACGTCTCATCGTGCTAGCTGCTGGAACCCGAAAGCTCCGCTTAGACCCGTTTAGCAGCATCCCTGGTCGCACTCGAACTCTTTGTCGCCATGTCCTCTGCCAGTTCGAGCAGGCAAAAGGGTGGCGGGCTCCTTAGGGAGCCTTGCTCACCTAGGCAGGATTATGCTGCCAGAGGAAGAGCATTGTAGTTTGTGCTGTTGGCACTTTTGTGTTGCGCTGATTTATTGAGTTCGGCGCCTCTCAGCTTGCAGTTGCGTGCCATCCACCTCCGTCGAGACCATTCATCCCCGTGTACAGGTAGTATACCACAGGGCGATTGCGCATAGCCATATTCTCGGTGTATTTTATCGACCACGGCGTGAAAGAGAGCGATCCATTTCACGCTGTGCGTCCTTCCGGGCGAGAGCTTGGCGTTTGTCGTACTTGAGTTTGCCCTTGGCCAGGGCAAACTCAAGTTTGGCGCGGTGATGTTTGAGGTACATGCGAGTGGGAATCAAGGTGAAACCACGTTGATGGACTTTGACCTCAAGGCGGTCGATCTCCCGGCGGTGAAGGAGCAATTTCCGGTTGCGGCGCGGATCGTGGTTAAATTGGCTGGCAGGGTCGTAGGGGGCGATATACGCATTCACCAGCCATGCTTCACCGTTCTCGATTTTCACATATGCTTCGGTCAAGCTCACCTGGCTGGCGCGCACAGACTTTATCTCCGTCCCGCGCAGAACAAGACCTGCTTCATAACGGTCGTCAAGGAAGTAATCGCGCCCCGCCTTGCGGTTTTTTGCAACGGTTTTTTCACCAGACGAACTCATGGTTATCCTCTCACTCTGCAAGCAGAAGGTTGATGGCAGCATCTGCGATGAGATCAACGCTTTCCCCACCGGGATCCACCAGGATGTCGGGGGCGACACCGAGCTGGTCGATTGTGCCTTCCGACGGTGTGAGCCATTGGGCGGTGGTGATGTGAATGCTGGACCCATCTTGCAGTTCGTAGATGGATTGTACCGAGCCCTTTCCGAAGGAAGGCGTGCCGATAACTGTTGCCCGTGCATTCTGCTGCAAGGCTGCAGCGATGATTTCTGCCGCGCTGGCTGTTCCCCCATCAATGAGGACGACCATCTGTATGGTCTCGCCTATCTCACCGTCTGAGGCTTCATGAACCACCTCCTGGGCCTCACCCATCCGTTCGATCAGGATCACGCCCGATGCAAGAAAAAAGTCCGCCACGGAGATGGATTCATCAAGCAGTCCTCCTGTGTTTCCCCGGAGATCGAGCAGGAAAGCAGATGCTCCTTCGTTGAGCAGCGTGCGGAGAGCGAGATCGATCTCCTCCAGGGTCTGTTGACTGATCAGGTTGACATCCAAGACACCAATCGTTGAATTGGTCGGATGAAGAAAGCCCTGAACGGAGGGAGTGGGAAAATTCTCTCTCTCGACGATCACCTCCAGGGCATCCACAAGCTCGGGAGATTGCAGCACGCCCACACGAACCATTGTCCCTTCTTCTCCACGCAGCAGAGCCGAAATGTCATCCATGGTGAGTGTGGAGTCGATCGTGCGACCATCGATGCTGATAAGGACATCGCCCTCCATGATCCCCCCGCGAGCAGCGGGTCCTTGCGCAAACGGAAACAGAACTGCATTTTCAGCATCGTCAATCACGATGCGGACACCTATTCCACCATACTCACCCTGCAGTGCATCCGTTTGCAATTCATGCTGGGTGGGTGGGTAATATGCCGTGTAGGGATCTCCAACCCGGGCGACCATACCTTCAATCATCCCGCGCTGGAGCTCGATCATAGCTGGCAGGTCGTTCACGTAGTGACGTGTGAGATAGCCATGGGCCTCAGTCAGCAAACCGAACTGAGGTGAGATGCGCATGATGATGTCGTGCAGGAGAAAGCCGGCGATGAAAAAGCAAATCGAAATCAGGAACTTGCTCAGGTGTTTTCGGAACATTCTGCCATTTTAGCACATGGCAGACTACCAAAGGCAGAGAGTATAATCGTGGTATTGTTGCCGTGTAGTACCCTGTCTTGAATCAGAGGAGTCCCCTTGTCGCGCGTCGTGAATACTGAATCACCATCCGCTTTGAGAAAACGGCTCTTACGGGAAATTGCGACGGTATTACAAGAAGGAAGACACCCCGATCTTTCAGCTGACCAATTGCTCGATGTGATGGCCTTTATCCTGATGGCGCTCAAGAAGATTCACGAATCGCTCGAGCAGACCACGACTGCCTGGGAGAAGCGAGGGTATTGGTTGAAGGCCGATCGCTTCCGTCTCGAATGGCTCTGGGTCGGGCAGACGGCTCAGCGCATCGAACAGCTGCTGACGGATGAAGATGTCGAAAACGCGTTGCCTGTCCTTGCAGCGCTTGCAAGTGCTATGAAGGATGTTCAACCGAAGAAAAGGGGTGTCAAGGATGTCTGGCGCGGCGCCTACGATCGATGGCACAAGCAGGCGTGATGAGCGACACATGAGTTGAGTGCCCAACGAGTGTTCCGCTGTATAATCAAACAGCGATCCTAAACGAGAAGGATTCACACGTGTGATGAAGACAAGCACCATGGATGAGAAGACATTTTCATCCCGCTTCCTCCATATCGTCCAGGCGTTAAGTCGGATCAAGGATCCGGGTATCGCGCTGGAAAGCATTCTCACACTCGGCAAAGAAATCCTGGGAACGGATTCGGCCGCCGCAATCATGAACGGGGTCTCTGGACCGCTTCGTGTGAGCGGGATCGCGATCGATGATGTCATCCACGAGGAACAGATCTCCTCTCTTTATGAGCTTCTCAATGCTCACTGTGCCGAACCTTGTTCGATTCAGGCGGTTGCCGATAGTGACGCTGTGGACACATTAAGAAGATTGGGGGGTGAGGCTTCACACGTCATCTGCTTCCCGTTAACACTGCATGGACAGCTCCTCGGGGGGCTGTTTTTCTTCTCTGATCATGCTGAAATCGACGAGCTTCCGCTTCAATGGCTGGGGATCCTGGCTGCTCAGGCAGGGCTGGTACTTGAAAATACCCATCTTCTGCAGGCGACGCTCCGTCAAGCGACGGAGTTGGGGTCGATTTATGAGACCACCTCAGCAGTGGTGGATATGAGCGACCACCAACAAGCCCTTGAGCTTGTATTGGAGCGTGCCATTGATCTCCTTGGTTGCGAAGGTGGCGGCATCTATCTTGTCACTGATGAGCATCGCCAGCTGTATCTGACAGCCAATTTGGGCGATTCGGATGTGCTCTCCCAACTCCTGGAAACCTTTGTGGACGCAAAGGCAGATGGGACATCGGAAGAGGGGGATGAGGTCGTCGGCGTAGAGACCGAACAGGGACCGCTCCACGCCCTCATTCTCGGCATGGAATGGCGTAAAGAACTGCTCGGATATTTACTCCTGTATGACTCCGATGCGCGTGTCATTCGGACGGATACGAGCTTGAGCATGGCTCATCTGATCGCGTTGCAGGCCGCAAATGTCCTCGCGGTGTCACGTCTGATTGCGTCGGAGCGGGAGGAAAAGCAAATCGCACAGGCGCTTGAACAGGCTTCGCTCGTCGTAAACCAGGCGATGGACCTGGACGAATTGCTCGATCAGGTGTTAGCTCAGGTCGCAGAGGCGTTTCCATGCGACTGCACCAATTTCATGATCCTTGAAGGTGATACCAGCCGTATCCTGCGTCATCGGGGATATGAGCAATTTGGCCTTCACGATGAGGAACTGCACAACCTTGGTCTGAATGTGGAAGACTATGAGAACATGCGTCGCATGATTGCCGGAGAGGTCGTTGTGATCCCGGATACGGCACAATCGGAATCCTGGGTGTCGGCAACCAATCTGGAGTGGTTGAAATCTTGGGCCGGTGCCCCAATAGAGTACGCCGGTGAAATCATTGGTTTCCTCAGCCTGGATAGCGGAACACCGGGCACATTCACGGAAGCCATGGGCGACCGTCTCGAGGCATTCGCTGCACATGCAGCAACGGCGATGCGTAAGGCCGAGCTGTATACGCGGCTCTCCTCGGAACACGGACGTCTTAATGTGCTTTATGAAATCGCGCGAGCGGTTTCGACCAGTCTACGACCAGGTGAGATTCAGGATAACCTCATTGATGGTGCCATTCGCGCCGTGGAAGCGGTGGACGGTGTGGTCTATGAACTGGCGCCTTCCAAAGAAGAACTCACCATCAATACGCGCAGTCTTTTCGGACGCAAAACAGGCGGGTGCCTGAAACATGTGGCCTGCAAGCGCTTTGCTGAGGAGATCTTCAGTGGAAAGCACGCAGCCTTTAAGCGGCTGGAGCTGGATGGGAACACGGTGAATCTCGTCGGATTTCCCCTTCAGACCGCACAAATGTCGTATGGCGTAGCCGTCCTGCACGTTGACGCCAACTTCGTTTTCAGCGACGACTGGCAAGCCGTGTTTGAAGCGGCGGGACAGCAAGCGGGCATTGCCCTGGATAACGCTGACAAGCACGCACAGGTGCAGCGTAGATTGGCCGAGATGACCATCCTGCAGCGTCTCATCAGCGCCATCGCAGGTCGCCTGGATGCGCAGGATGTGCTGGATGAGGTTACGAGTCAATTGTTCCACGCGTTGGAATACCCGGCGGTACAGATCTTCCAACGGGACGATGACGAATTGGTCTTGAAATCCTTCAGCGGTCCAGCCCCCATAGTGGAGGAATTATCCATCCAGCGCGGCATCATCGGTCGCGTCGCGCGTAGTGGTGAGCCAGCTCTTGTGCAAGATGTCAGAACCGACAGCGATTATGTTGCGCTGCTCGTGGGCACACGTTCGTTACTTGTGGTTCCTTACCGGCGGGAAGAAGAGCTTTTTGGCGTGATTGCTGTGGCCACGTCCAATGATGGACAGCTGGACCGTGATGATCTCGATCTCCTCATGCTGCTGGCGGATTTTGTCTCCGTTGCACTACAGAATGCGGAATTGTATGAGCAGGTACGGGATAGCGTGTCGCTGCTCGAAGATCAAGTACGGCTTCGCACGGCTGAATTGGAAGATGCTCTCACAAAGGCGCGGGAAGCCGAGCGCATCAAGGCGAACTTTGTTTCAGACATTTCGCATGAGCTAAGGACACCACTCACGAATATTGGCCTCTACCTTGACCTTCTCGAGATTGGCGGGAAGGAAAAGGCGAAAGACTACATGCTCACCTTGCGACGTGAGACGGAGCGATTGGGAACGTTGATCGAGCAACTGCTTGCCATCTCCCAGCTCGACGCGGGAAAGTCGGCGCTCACCCTGGAAATGGTAGACCTGAATGGCCTCGTGGAAATGCTGGTTAACGATCGGGCGCGCATGATTTTCCAATCCGGGCTCGTGCTCGAAACCGAGTTGGAACGGGGACAAATCATGGTCAATCTGGACCCGCGCCTTATTATGCAAGCCATGACCAACTTACTCACAAACGCGATGAACTACACACCACTCGGAGGAACGATAAGCCTCCGAACCGCGTCCGTGGAGGAGAACGGGGCGCATTGGGCCATTCTCACGGTGCGAGACACGGGTCCGGGCATTGCCGAAGAAGAGCAGGAGAACATTTTCGATCGTTTCTACCGAGGTCTGGCTGGTCGTTCAAGCGGTATCTCGGGAACCGGGCTGGGTCTCGCAATCTGCAAGGAAATAATGGAGCGGCACCATGGACGGGTGACGGTAAAGAGTCGGCTGGGCCATGGTGCGGCATTTACGTTGTGGATACCGTGTTCTCCCAACGATGCCCTGGCCAATTAACAATGACTCAAAGGAGCAGGTGCTCTATAATGGCGTTGGCTACTTTGGAAGAAGAGGTCGTATGTCTGTAATGGATACTGCCACCGATGGCGCAACAATCCTGATCGTTGAGGATGACCCCGCGATGTTGATCGCTTTGCATGACATCCTCACCAACGCCGGGTATGACGTTCTGACTGCTTCAAATGGAAAGGCAGCCCTGCAAGAGATTGAACAAACACAACCTGCGTTGATCTTGTCGGACATTTCCATGCCAGTCATGGATGGCATTCAACTCTTCCAGGCAGTCCGCAGCAAGGCAATCGGTGTTTCGATCCCGTTTATTTTCCTCACAGCTCGTGGAACCCGTGACGATATTCTCGCAGGAAAATCCATGGGCGTGGATGACTACATCACAAAGCCCGTGACGAGTAATGAGCTTGTCACCGCTGTGCGTGCTCGCTTGGGTCGCAGCAAAGAGTTGATGCTCGTCCAGATGAAGGAGTCCCTTAAGGAGAGTGTGTTTGCACTCGCGCATGCGATTGAGATGAGGGATGAGTACACACATCAGCATATGCATCGTTTGAATGCCTACGCGCAGGTTCTTGGTAGAGAGCTGGGTTGGGATGAGTCGAGGCTGGAAACGCTCGAATTCGGGGCGATTCTGCATGATATCGGGAAAATCTACATCCCGGAAGCGATCCTCTGCAAGGAAGCTGCGCTCTCCGACAAGGAATGGGTTGAGATGCGCAAGCATCCTGCTGTAGGTGCGAGGATGATCGCCAACGTCCCTTACTTGTCAGCCTGTGCACCCATCATTCGTCATCATCATGAAAATTGGGATGGCAGCGGCTACCCGGATGGACTTAAAGGGGAAGCCATTCCTCTCGAGGCGCAGCTGCTCGCCGTCGTCGATAGCTTTGATGCCATGACGACGGATCGTTCCTACCGAAAACGACTCCCACCCCAGCAAGCATACGATGAAATATGTCAGCTTTCCGGGAAGCAGTTTTCTCCTCTCATGGTGGACGCCTTCCAGCGCTGCTGGGAACGCGGGGCGATCAAGCACATCCTGGAACAATCCAACACACCCTAATCCCTCATCGAATACCCACGAACGATCGCACCCGTCATGTTAACCCCGTGCTGTGTGCTCCTCGTTCTCCTGGGTGACATGTCGCTTCAGGGAGGGAGGGAAGGGGAGAAAACCGGGTGTGACCGGATAACCTAAACACCGCACTCTGTGGAAGATGGCCCGGTTGTGGAATGGCTAGCCCTTTCCGTGAAATCGCAGCGGAGCGTTAGGGGAGGGAAAGCCCTTGCAGGGGAACCTCATTATGGTTATGATAAGTATCATTATCGTAAACGTAAATACGGCGAGGGGGTTTGCCAAAAGCAACATCAAGGAGGCTGTTTCATGACCGTCAGCGTTCGCCAATCTATCGACGCGTACCTGGACTCGGTTGGCCTCGCTCGCAGCGAGAATACCGTACGGACCTATGCCAACGCGCTGCAAGCCTTTTCTACCATGCTGACGGAGCATGATCTGGATCCCGACGTGGTGTCGGTTGACCAGGTCGACGAACTCTGGATCGCGGACTTTGCGCAGTATCTTCGTCACTATGCCTCTACCAGCGAAAGCCTTTATCTCACGGCCGTGAACGGCTGGTTTGAATACCTTGATGCCCAGAAACTCACCATGGTGAATCTATCCAAGGTGCGGCTTCTCATTCGTCGGCGAGGTCGAAAACCCGGACGGCGCCTGCCCCAGTTCCCCCGCGAGGATATTGACCGTGTGATTAAGTATGCCCTTCACCTTGAAAACGCGCAGTCAGAGGATATCCGCAAACGTTTGCGCGCGCTGAGGGACAGCGCGTTCCTCATCCTGCTGGCGGATAGCGGTCTGCGTGTGCACGAGGCGTGCAGCCTTCGGAGAGGTGATCTGGATTGGAATGAAGGGCGAGTGGTGATTATTGGGAAAGGTGACAAGGAAGCAGTCGTGCGTATCTCAAGCAGGGCTCTCAAGGCCATCAAGCGCTATCTCAATGCACGAGCAGCTATGGATGGTGTTGCCGGACGCATGCTCAGCGCCCTGCCCGTCTTTGCACGGCATGACCGGGGAGCGGGAAAGAAAATCCTGCCGATTAGTACAACAACAGGACGTGCCATCGTGAAGCAACGTGTGCGTGAAGCGGTTGGGGAAACAGCAGCTGAACGCATCACCCCGCATTCCTTCCGCCACTATTTTGTCACGACGGTGCTGCGAGGCTCGGGAGGCAATCTCAAGCTCGCTCAAGAGCTTGCTCGACATACGAATATCGCCGTAACGCAGCGTTACGCCCATCTCTCTGATGACGAGCTCGATCGCGCCTACTTTGAACTATTTGATCGAGAATAGGTCCACACCCACGAAAAACAGGCATGATACATGCGGATAGTCATCCGTTGGTAGGCTCCAACACCCGTTTTGCTGCGTCAAGAGCCGCGGTGTATTGTTTCGCAAAGCGTTTGCGGGAAAGCAACGCTGCCTGATAGGCTTCCACAGGGTACCAATCTTCCTCGTTCAAGACAGCCGCCAGCGCCATCACGGCGTAGGCCTCCTTGCGGCGATGGAGGGCACCAGAATGCTGGAAGTTGAGCAAGCGTACACGTGCAGCGGTGTTGATCTCGCCTAGCTCTGCGTTGAGATACACACACTGTTCAGAGGTGAGTGCTGGAAGAAGACCTGCGACCTTCTGCAATCCCTCCTTGAACAGGATGATGAGGACGTCGGGAATCCGCTTCCCCGTGTACTTAATCGGTGATGGTGAAAGGATGACTTCCGCCAGGGAATGGCCGGTCTTTACTGTGACGGGATAATCATCGCGCTGGCTGACGTACAATCCTGAGCGAACGGCCCCCTGCCCGAATGCTCTGGCGGCGGAGATGATCTTCTCCCCAGCGGCTCCTGCAAGTGAGATTTTCACGGCCTGCTCTAGTTGGGAGGCATGGCTGATTTCGATGCGGTGGTCATGCGTGGACGCAGCTTTTTGCACTGCTGAAGCTTTCTCCATGTAGGAGGTGTAGAATGACTTGACCTCGTTCTTCTGCAGGATCCCGGTCTCTAACGATAGGCGCTCGAGGGTCTCCTCAATCGTCTTCTTCCCGAACTTGTTCTTGACAGCATAATACGAGGTACAAAGCTCCCAGATATCCACAAGGGAAAATCCAGGGTGCGTGATGGCCTCGCTGATGACCTCGGAAAGATCGTTGTCAAAACTGGTTGTACGGGCGATGAAACTACCACCATTAACAGCAGCCGTTGCACAGATATCCATGGGCTGCTCGATCTGTCCCACGAGTGTGGTTGCGGTGAGTCCGCCTGCAGGTGTTGTAACGGAATGCTCTCCGCCTGTCATTCCATAGTTGAAGTTATTGAAGACAAGGACGGAGAGGTTCATGTTCCTGCGTGCAGCGTTGATCAAGTGATGCCCGCCGATCCCAATGCCGCCATCGCCGATGAGTACGATGATGTTCTTAGAAGGCTGCGCCAGGGCAAGACCGCTGGCATAGGTGATCGAACGCCCGTGCAGACCATGAAATGCCTGAGTGATGAAAAACTTATCGGACAATCCAACACAGCCGATGTCGGTCACAAGGACGACGTTCTCAGGCTTAAGCTGAAGCTTGACCAGGGCGCGATCGAGCGCTTTGAGGATAGATGCATGGCCACAGCCCGGACAAAATGGGAGAGGAAGTTGCTGCTGGTCGAGGTACGTTGTGATGGCTTCTGTCATAAGACCCCCCCACTCTGCAGGATTGCTTCTGGTTGGATGAGCAAGCCATTCTTGCTTGTGACGCTCAATACCTCATGTCTCCCGCGCGACAATCGTTCAATCTCACGGGCGTATTGGCCGTTATTCATTTCGATGACCACAACCGTGCTCACTTCCGCCATGGCGCTTTCCAGGATGTCCTCAGGAACCGGCCATAGCGTGATGAGCGTGAGCGTGGAAACCACAGTTCCCTGTTTTCTGGCCTGGGAAGCAGCCGCTTGCATGGAGCCTGCTGCGATACCATAGCTGATGAGGAGTGTCGATGCATCGTTTTCCGGTTGATAGGAATATCTCTCCACTTCCTCACGATGATGCAAGAGTTTGCTTTCAAGATGTTCATTCAGCTCGGAAAGCCTGTCGGGATCTTTGCTGAGGTAACCTTCAGGATCGTGTGATGATGTGTTGAAGCGGAGGATGTGGGTGTCCATCGACGCCAGGGGAAGAACGTTGTCCAGATGTTGTGGATCAAAGATCCGGTAAGGGACATCTGCAGGAAGGATCGGTCGCTGGACAGCCATGTTAGGTTTCAACGTTTCGCACTCAATGGTTGCATAGGTGGACACCGTTTCCTTGTCTGTTGCGACAATTACCGGAGTGCGGAAACGCTCGGCGAGGGCGAAGGCTTCGACAGTGGTGTGATAGCAGCCTTCCACATCCGGAGGAGCAAGAACGATCAGCGGGTAGCCACCTGACGTTCCCCAGCGGAGAAACTGGATGTCGCCCTGGGCGGTTGTGGTGGCGGCGCCTGTAGCGGGCCCCATACGCTGGCAGTCGATGATGACGAGTGGCACCTCGCCCATAATGGCGAGGCCCAGGTTTTCGCTGTAAAGGCTGATTCCCGGACCACTGGTCGCAGTCATGGCACGCCTGCCACCAACGACGGCGCCAATGCACATGCCAATCGCGGCGATTTCATCCTCAGCCTGGACGGCGATCCCTCCCCGAATGGGCAGCTCCCGTACCATAGTGAGAAGAATGGGCGTGGCGGGTGTGATTGGGTACCCCGCAAAAAAGTCACAACCGCAATCCAACGCGGCGCGCGAAATCGCCTCAGCGCCGTTCATCAGTTCACGCATTGCATGGCCTCCAGATTGACGTGAGATGCAACTTTAACGCGTCCTTCTGCGGGAAGAGTGACATGAAAACGAGCTCCTGCTCGAACGGAGCTCGTCGTTGAGAAGATCCAGGAAACAAGTCAGTCCGCACCTCTCAAGTAACACATTCCAGCCGTCCCCGGACCGCAATGGACGCCCAGCGCGGGTGAAAACTCACAGATCATCGATTCAAGAAGCGGGATGCGCGCCTCCAGCATTTCCTTCAGGCGTATTGCCTCCGAGCGAGCGGATGCATGCATGAAAGCAACCCGGAGTGTCTCATTGGGGCGAATAGTCTCCAGCACCAGCTCCACCATGCGTTCATACGCGCGTGTACGGCTGCGAGCTTTCCCCATCGCTTCAATAACCCCGTCTTTCATGCCAATAATGGGTTTGATTTTCAACAACGTGCCCACCAGGTTCGTAGCGCGGCCGATGCGTCCTCCCATATAGAGGTACTTCAATGTGTCAGCGGTCTGGAGCAGTTCGACGCGAGGGATCATCTCTCTGATTGTCTCGCGAATCGTTTCAAATGGTCGTTTCTTCAGGGCGGATCGGGCTGCTTGGATGACGATCCAGCCTGTGCACATCGCCACGTTGAGTGTGTCCACAACCTCAATGCGGATCTTCGGAAGAAGTTCCTTGGCCATAGAGGCAGCGGCGAGTGCCGCCTGGAAGGCCCCGCTCCCATGCGACGTCATGTGAATGCTGAAAATGTGTTGCTTTCCCCGCTCTGCAAGCGACTGATAGGCGTTGAGGTAATCTCCAGGTCCCGGGCTGGCGGTTTGTGGTAGACGCGTTGCTGTAGGAAGCCAGTCGTAAAAAGTATGCGCATCGATGCTGACCAGGTCACGCAGGATCTCTTCATCCCGGTGGATGTAGTACGGGATCGAGGAGATATCAAGCTCTCGAAGGAGTGCAGGTGGAATGCACGAACAGCTGTCTGTGAGGATCGCAGTATCCGACAACCGGGTTCTTCCTTCCAGCTTCCTCTTGATTCCGGTCTACATCGATTCTATACCAAATTCGCCACTTTGCGAATGACGGGTATCAAGCTTCTGATGGGAACGAAAGGCACTTCTCGAGGATCTGGATGGGGTGTAGCGCAACGGCACCGGTGCCGTCCTTGATCTGGGCGCGGCAGGACATGCCGGCAGCTGCGATCAAGGCACCGCTTTCCAGCCCTTTTCGCACAGCCGGGAAGAGGTGGAGATTGCCGATTTCCATCGATAGCGCGTAGTGCTCGACTTCATACCCAAACGAGCCCGCCATCCCGCAGCAGCCCGATTCAATCTCGTCAATAGGCATACCTGTTGCCTCAAGCATGCGGATCGTTGGAGAAGTTCCTGCCAGGGCTTTCGCGTGGCAGTGTCCATGTAGAAGAACATGGTTAGCAATGGGCTTCATCTGGAGTGTGTCGAGCGGCGTATGTCCTTCCTCATCCGGAAGGGTGAGGAACTCTTCAATGAGCATCGCTTGCTGTGCGATAGCAATGGCACGAGCATCCTCCGGGAAGAATTGAAGATACTCGTCCCGGAGCGTCGCCAGGCAAGAAGGCTCGATGCCCAAAATGGGGATTCCCGCGTTGGCGAAAGGAGACAGCGCTTCCAGGTTCGCCGCTGCGAGATCACGCGCTTTATCCAATAGACCTTTTGATATCATCGTCCTTCCACAGCAGACCTGGCCTGGTGCGAGCAGGACCTCAAAGCCGGCTTCTTCCAGGACATGGACTGCAGCGATGCCGAGTTCCGGTTGATTGTTTTCGATGTAGGTGTCAAGAAAAAGGACAACCTGATTCTCCGCAGACAGGGCTTCACGATGTCGGAACCATTGCTTAAAGGAGCTGGTCGCGAAGTCGGGAAGCGTTCGCTGTCGGGCAACACCCAGTGTTTTTTCCAAAAACCAGCGCATCATGCGAGTCTTCATGATGGGATTGATCATCGCAGCGAAAGGTCGGGCAAGTCTGCTGACAGCGCCATATTCTGCAAAGATGACACTGCGCAGTGGCACACCGTGTTCCTGCTGATACCAGTGCAGGTATTCCGATTTCACCCGCGCCACATCGACAGCGGTTGGGCACTCTGATTTACAACCCTTGCAGGAGAGGCACAAATCCAGCACATCATACACATCCTTGGAGAGCAGCATGTCCTCGGGAAGGCGACCGGAAATCACCGCGCGAAGGACATTTGCACGCCCGCGAGTGGAGTGACGCTCATCCAGGGTAGCCTGGTAGGATGGGCACATCACCCCACCCTCTTTCAAGCATTCTCCAACACCGGAGCAGCTCTCGAGCACGTGAGCGAAGTCACCTTCATCGGGATACTGAAATACTGTCTCCAGGGGCGTCGTATGGTAGGAGCCACCAAAGCGCAGCGCTTCGTGCATGCGGGGCGCGTCTTCATCCAGTGACAGGATCTTCCCTGGGTTCAATAGATTGTGGGGATCAAAGCAGGTTTTCACCTCTCGGAAAGCGGCCATGATGCGGCTGCCGAAAAGGCGTTGATTGAACTCGGAGCGGGCTATGCCATCGCCATGCTCTCCGGAAACAGAGCCTTTCATCTCGACGACCACGTTCACAACTTCGTCAGCGATGGAACGCATGCGGGCTACATCTTCCGGTTTACGCAAATTCAAGAGGGGGCGCATATGCAAGCATCCCGCGGAAGCATGGGCATACCACTCACCCCGGGTATCATGAGCAGCGAGAATCTGATTCACACGACGGACGTACGTGCCCAGACGATCCACGGGAATACCCGCATCCTCGACGAAGGTGATGGGTTTGGTATCGCTGCGGATGGAAAGGAGCAAACCGAGACCTGCCTTTCGGACCGCCCACACATCGGCCTGCGCCTCCTCGTCGTTGATGATACGCCCCCTGCCCAGTTGCTTGCAGGCGGCATCCACTTCGCGTTCACTGTCTCCGCTGAACTCAAGCACGAGAAGCGCCTGAGGATCTCCCTGCACAAAATGGAGCTTTCGGGAGTACTCAGGGATGGAACGAGCCCCGGACAGGATGGCGTGCGGGATGAGCTCGACCGCTGAAGGCGATAGGTCCAGCATGGCGGCGGTGGCATCACATGCGTCGACGACATCGTCGTATTCCAGCACGACCAGCGCTGTGTGAGACGGTTTGGGGACCAGTCGGACCCGGAGTTGGCGCAGGATGGCAAGTGTGCCTTCCGATCCGCATATCAGCGACGCAAGGTTCATCCCTCCTGTTGGCGGGTAGGCCAGATCATCGGAGAACCACCCTTTGGGTTGGCTGGGTTGATAATTAAGCAAGTAATTGAGGTTGTAACCAGAAGCGCGCCGCCAGGTTTGCGGCCATTTCTCTTTGATCCAGGGAGCGTATTCTTCGCGGACGCGGTGGATGCAGCGGTATATATCTCCTTCGAGGCCAGCGGCACGCTGAAGTTGTGCGAAGGACTCCTCTGAAAGTGCGTGAAACGTTGCGATGGAGCCATCTGCAAGAACGGTGTCAACCGCGAGGATGTGGTCGACGGACATGCCATAGCGGATGGAATGAGAGCCAGACGCATTGTTGGCGATGATCCCACCCATGGTTGCCCGATTTGACGTTGCTGGATCAGGGCCATATTGAAGGCCAACCATCCCAGCTTCACGATTTAATTGATCCAGGACCACACCGGGTTCGACCAGTGCCTCACTGCGTTCCGCATCAAGTTCGACAATGCGTCGTAGATGTCGGGCACAATCGATGATCACGGCGGGGCCTACTGCCTGACCGGCAAGACTGGTTCCGGCACCCCGGGGGAGGACGGGGAGCTGATACGTGTTGGCCACTTCCAGGATGGCCTGAAGTTCGTCAACCTCGCGTGGGAAGACGACGCCAAGCGGCTCGATCTGGTAGTTGGAGGCATCCGTACTGTACAACAGCCGGGAAATGCGATCAAAACACACTTCCCCCTGTATGGAGCGCCGGACATCTTGCTCGAAGGCGGTAAGCTGGTCGGTGTCGATGGCGGTCATGCGCTCATCCTCCAGGCAAGGCGTCCTGTCTACGTTGCCGATGCAGGATCGGATTCTGCCTGATTCGGCTCATCATCATGCTGCAGGTCAACGCGAAATGGTGCGAAGCTACCAAGCAGTACTTTGGGAATGCGTCCGTGAACGTGCACGCAGTCCACACGGTTCTCGATCTCGAGCACATCACCACGCTCGTGGAACAGGCTAACCAGGCGTCCCTCTTCATAGGGTAGGTCAAGGGTGACTTCGGCGAGGCTCTCATACAGTTCTGTCTGGATGACGGTGAGCAGGTTCTTAAGCCCCTCGCCGGTGAGAGCCGAAATCAAGGTTGCCGTTTCAAATTCGTCCACGATGGGAATGAGCGAGCCACGATCATCGAGACGGTCCACTTTGTTCAGCGCAGTGATGATGGGGATGTCGTCAATGCCGAGCTCGGTGAGCGTGTCGTGCACTGAATCAGCCTGTGCCCGGGCATTGGGATGCGTGATATCGACGACATGCAGCAGCAAGTCAGCTTCCTTGATTTCTTCCAGGGTTGCCCGAAAAGCTGCAACAAGCATGGTGGGCAGCTTCTGGATGAAGCCAACCGTGTCGGTGAAAAGGACCTCTTTTCCGCCGGGAAGTGAGACGCGACGTGTCGTCGGGTCAAGCGTGGCGAACAATTTGTCCTCGACCAGCACATCGGCATTCGCAAGCGCATTCAACAGCGTTGATTTACCTGCGTTGGTATAACCGACAAGTGCCACGGTGGACATACGAGCTTTCTTTCGCTGCTGCCGATGACGTCCACGATGCTCACGGACGCCCTCAAGCTGGGTCTTCAGATGAGCGATTTTCCGGCGAATCTCACGCCGATCGACCTCCAACTGCGTTTCACCGGGACCACGCAAGCCCACACCACCGGTGCTACCGGCTCGCCCTCCCCCGCCGCCTGCTTGCCGTGCGAGGTGCGTCCAGGTTTGGGTCAGACGGGGAAGACGATACTCGTACTGGGCAAGTTCGACCTGGATGGTGCCCTCACGTGTACGGGCATGCTGGGCGAAGATGTCAAGGATGAGCGCGGTCCGATCGATCACGCTGATGTTGAGGCCAAAGATCTCCTCGAGCTCGCGCTGATGTCTCGGTGATAGTTCCTCGTCAAAGATGACGACATCTGCCTCGAGATCCTCCAGCAGGATTTTAATCTCTTCAACTTTTCCCTTACCGATCATGGTTTTGGGATGAAACTTGGTCAGGCGTTGCGTTGTGCTGCCGACCACATCGACGCCAGCGGTGTCAGCTAGCAATTCCAATTCTCTGAGCGAATCCTCCGCGGTAAGATGCAGGTCGGGTCGGGGAAAATCAATGCCCACCAGGAAGGCACGTTGAACGGGTGCTTCAGTTGCGTACGTGTGTTTCGACATATGTTGTGTTCCAATCTTTGAAATGGGACAAGATCGTTGAGGTAATACGGCGTGTTACGGGTAAAGTATGTCTTCGCCGGTCATGTCATTCCTCGCAAGGAGCCAGTTCACCAGAGTCTGTCCGACCTGCTCCAGGCTCTCTGCAGAGAGCTGGTCGATGGTATCGGCACGGGTGTGCCAGGCCGGGTAGTCGAAATCAATGATGTCGACAGCCGGGATACCGCGCTGGAGGAAGGGCGTATGATCGTCAATGATAGCATAGCCGCGCCTGCTTTCAAACGCCGTGAACCCGGATTGCTGTGCCATAGACCAGATGGAAGCTTGCAGTTCAGGCGAAGAGGTTTGTTCCAATGGAAGTGATAGGTCCCGATCGCCGATCATGTCCACAATGATCACCCCTGCGCAGGGTTCATGGAAATGCTGCGCAAAATAGGTAGAACCGATGATCCAATCCCACTGGTCGATCCCCCCACTATCCTCAGCATCGAAAAAAACGAGTTGTACAGGGAAATCAAGACGCCCTGGAGGGAGCGCGCGTGCTATTTCCAGCAGCACTGCAACCCCGCTGGCTCCATCGTTAGCGCCGGGCACGGGGAGTGTGGGATGTGCTGGATCGCGGTCGGCCAGCGGGCGCGTGTCGTAGTGTGCGCCCAGGATGATGACGGGTTGATCGCTGGTGCGTGGGGTTGAGGCGATGATGTTCGTGATGGTGGTGCCGTGATAGTCAAAGCTCTGACGTTCAACATCCCAGCCAGCCTGCTGGAGGGATGTCACGATCCACGCAACGGTGGCATCATGACCCTCGCTGCCCGGAATTCGTGGACCGAAGGCGAGTTGCCGTTCAACGTCGATCATCGCTCGATCTGGATCAAAGTCAGCCTGCCCCAACCCTGACTGGCAGGCGCTCAGCGCTGCGATTGAGAAGAGGATGATGATGGTGAAAATGGCGTAATTTCGCATAGCCTATTTGGATATTATCGGTCAAAATTCTTGAATTCAAATCGTAGTGCAATTTATGTCTATGCGCAATGAATGTGCTCTTTGAGGGCGTTCATCGAACGCTCGCTGTAGGCACGGGCCCGGTCTTTTTTGTTTCTGCGCACGTCGTCTTGTATTGGAAGCATTAATCCGAAATTGGCTTTCATCGGTTGAAAATGTCGGGGATCCGCATGCGTAAGATACCGCAGCAGGGATCCCAGCATGGTTTCATCTGGTAGCGCAAGAAAAGGTTTCTGCTGTAACGCCGCTGCCGCATTACGACCGGCGACAAGGCCGGTTGCGATATTGCCCATATATCCCTCTACACCGCATAGTTGACCGGCTACATACACGCCAGCTGCTGGAAGGAAAGCCAGGTTCCCATCCAGCAACGCTGGCGCATTCAGGAAAGTGTTGCGATGCATCTGCCCAAAACGTACGATCTCAGCATGTTGCAGACCGGGTATCATCCTGAGAACATGTTTCTGCGCCGAGTAGGTGAGATTTGTTTGAAAGCCAACCAGATTATAGAGAGAGCCAGCTGCATCATCTTGCCTCAGCTGGACAACGGCATATGGCCACCGCCCTGTGCGCGGGTCGTCCAGACCGACAGGTCGCATGGGGCCATATGCGAGAGATCTTTGACCACGCTCCGCGATGACCTCAATCGGCAGACAGCCTTCAAAAAAGCCGCTCCCAGCAGATGTAACGCCCTTTGGAATGTCTCCCTCGAAAGCGCGCAGTTTAATGCGCTCCGCAGTGAGCAATGCCTCCACAAAAGCCGTGTACTGCTCTTCGTTGAGTGGGCAGTTGATATAATCGCCCTGCTCCTGAACACCGCGTCCATATCGTGAAGCCCTGTATGCGATGGTCATATCGATGCTGTCAAAGCTCACAATAGGTGCGAGGGCATCATAGAAGAAGAGATTGTCTTCGCCACTGCGTAATTGCAGGTCACACGCCAGCGCTTCAGAAGTTAGCGGACCGGTGGCCACGATGCAGGGCGGCGCAGGAAGCGATGTGACCTCTTCCCGTATGATGCGTATTCGGGGATGTTCCTCCAGGGTTTGCGTGACTCGCCTGGAGAAACCTTCCCGATCCACCGCAAGTGCACCACCGGCAGGCACGCTGACTTCCCTCGCAATCTCTACAAGAAGTGAGCCCAGATGGGCTAATTCATGCATGAGCAAGCCCGTTGCCCGATCCGGTAGAAGCGAGCCCAGCGAATTCGAACACACAAGCTCAGCCAGATCGGCTGTAGTATGAGCCTCTGTCATGGTTTGCGGGCGCATTTCGTACAGGTCGACCTCGAGCCCGCACTCTGCAGCCTGAAAAGCGGCTTCGCTGCCGGCGAGCCCGCCACCAATCACTTTCAACCTCTGGGACATGCCCGAATTGTATCACGAGGAAACATTGGCACGCATCTTGCATCTACTTCCGACAACCTGTATGATTCATGCGAACAGATGAATAGAGGCTGTCTATGCTGCAAATGCAAGATCAATCCATGCGCCCGCTGACCACCGCCCATCTCGCTCAAACCATGAGCCTTCTTAACCTGTCAAACACGGAACTTCACGAGAAGGTCATCTCTGAGCTGGCGGAAAATCCCGCTCTTGAACTCGTTGAGGAGCGTGTATGCCCGATCTGCGGCAAAAAACTCGCCGGCGCCGCTGTTTGCCCGGTTTGCAGCCGGAAAGCGACTGAGGAAGGCCCCATTGTCTTCATGTCACCCCGCGATTCCTACCATCCCCGCTCTGGGAGCCGTTACGACCATGAGGATCTCGATTTTGAGCCGACAGCGCCGGAAGATCTCACTGCCCATGTCCTCCAGCAACTTGCTTCAGATTTGAGAAAAGAGGACCGTCAGCTTGCCTATTACATCCTTTCTAGCCTGGATGATGATGGATTCCTCACGGATCCACCCGCCTTGATCGCTCGTGCAACGCGTCGCCCGCTGTCAAGCGTCAAGGAGGTCATCAGTCTCATTGCGCGTGCCGAACCCATTGGTCTGGCTGCAAGCGGTCCAAAAGAAGCTTTGCTGATTCAATTGGAGCTTCTACCTCCTTGCGACATGAGAAGCATTGCCGAAGCCATTATCACGGGGCATTTTCATTCTCTGGGAAGAAAGGAGTATGAAAAGATCGCCTCGAAGCTTGATGTCGGTTCCGCACAAATCCGGCGCGTGGTCAACTTCATTCAGGAGAATCTAAACCCTTATCCGGCACGCGCCTTCTGGGGCACCGGACGACACCAGGCCGCCCAGGATCCCAACGTGTTCACGACACCGGATGTCGTTATTCGAAGCAACCAGTCGGATCCGGACGGCCCATTGGTGGTGGAAATCTTTGCGCCGATTTCAGGCTGGTTGCGAGTAAACCCACTTTTTCAGAAGGCTCTCAAGAACAAGGACAAAGATGCCAATCAATCGGAGGCGTGGACCAAACACCTTGAGAAAGCCACCCTCTTCGTCAAATGCATCCAGCAGCGCGGCAACACCATGCAACAGTTGATGTCGACGCTCGTTCGCATTCAGACACCCTTTATCCTCAAGGGTGATCGTCATCTGAAACCCATCACAAGGGCTCAAATTGCCGAGGAGATCGGGGTTCACGAATCGACCATTTCCCGCGCCGTCGCGAACAAATCCGTTGCGCTGCCTGACGGTCGCATGGTTCCGATGTCGCTCTTTTTCGATCGCAGCCTCGCCATCCGTGATCAAATAAAAGAAATCATCCAGAACGAGTCCAAACCCCTCACGGATGAGCAAATAAGCGAAGCGCTCGAAGGGGCTGGCGTCAAGGTCGCTCGGCGCACGGTCGCAAAATATCGTACAATCGAAGGCATCCTTCCCGCTCGTTTACGGCAGCAGAAGCGAGCCCAGGCGCCGATGAAAGCGTAAACCTTGTCCGATGCACATATCATCCCTTTGTTTTCCCGTTTCTTCCGCCGGGATCCCCATAGGGAACTTTTTCAATCCCTCGCCGAGTCGTGCAAGGAAGCGGTGGTTGTCCTCAATCTGACGGATGGCGCTGTTGTCACGTGCAATCATGCCTTTCTTATTCTCAGCAGCTACTCCAGGCCCGAGATCGATGAGGTTCGGCTTCCGGACCTGATCCATGATCAAATGGTGCTCGATCAACTTTCTAGTGCTGCGCCAAACCGTCCTGTGATTCTACAGGACATCCCCTTCATCCTTCGTGATGGCAGCGCTCGTGATGCTGACATGACAGCAACCTATGTTTCCACAACGCCGCCTTCCCTCCTGCTTCAGATGCAACCATCGGCATTGCGCGAGGAGCACGAGAATCTCCTTGAAGGCCTTTCAGAAAAGATGCAGGCACTGTCCTCAATGTCCTCCACACTCATGGAGGACGGCATCACAGCGATTCCGACAGCGCTCAAGCTCGCGCGTGATGTCTTCGACGCCGACTACTCCGGCCTGTATCGGATCTCGGCTTCTTCTCCTGGCTATCAATTGGAGGGCTCACTTCCTGCCTCGTTCCCGTCATCGCTTCCGTTGAAAGCGATAACCGTCCTCGGTCGCACAAGTGAATGGAAGCTGGGTACTCGACCCGAGCATGAATTGCATCGTGCAGCCCGATCTGCACATCTCCAGACCATCCTCACTGCCTTGATTGGAGATGAAAACGCCTGGATAGGTATCCTTGTCATTGGCTGGGAGCATGAAACGGAAGCCTTACCTTTCCGCCAGACACTGCTCGACCTTGTTGCGAACCTCTGCCATGCAGCCATCCTTTTCAGCCTGCAAAAGGCCGCATTGGCTGAATACGAAGCGCAGCTCTCATCGCTCGAATCCGAACTCCAACATCATTTCAGGGTTGTATCCGAGGCACTTATCACAATTGACGATGAGTTGCACATTCTGGATGCCAACCCAGCCGCGCTGGACATGCTGGGTTACCAATCCGATCAAATAAAAGGTTTGCCGGTACCAGATGTGCTCGTCGGTCCGGAGGACGTCCTTACACCCATTCTCGATGCCCGTGGACATCAACGTTCATCCGAACGCAGCCACCTCACTCTGCACCGCAGAGATGGAACACCGTTTCCCGTGTATCTCCGTGTTGAGCCCTATCCCGACCCTACTCACGATCGGCTCCTGCTCATGCTGCAGGACCTCTCGGAGAAACAAGCTATTGAATCACAAACGGAAACGCTGGCTCAGCGCGCCATTCTCGGCGAGGTATCGGCGATCTTTGCGCACGAGGTTCGCAACCCGATCAATAATATCAGCACTGGCGTTCAGTTGATTGCCTCACGACTTGGCAAGGAACACAAACTCTCCCCCTCCCTGGAGCGTATCCGCAAAGAATGCAGTCGACTCGATCGTCTGATGACAGATGTTCTCTTTTTCTCACGGCCATTGGAAGTCAAGATGGAACCGGTCGATCTTTGTTCGCTCCTCAACCGCATCATCTCCCGCTGGATGCCGCGTCTTAGGAAAGCATCCATCCGCTGCCATCGAAACTTCCCTGAAGATTGTCCCGACGTCCTGGCTGACCCCCGCACCTTTGAACAGGTCGTTGTCAACCTGATTTCCAATGCGGTTCAAGCGATGCAGGATGGAGGCACGCTCTCGTTTGCCATCTCATCCGTGAAAACGTCTCACGGAGACATGGTTGAATTAAAAATAGGGGACACCGGGCCTGGCATTCCCAAAGAGGTTGCCGAACGAATCTTTGACCCCTTTTTCACCACAAAGAAGGATGGAACGGGCCTGGGGTTGGCCATTTCACGCCGCATCATTGCGTCGCACCGTGGCAATATTCGCGTAGAAAGCTATCCTGGCGCAGGGACTGTGTTCCTCACACAGCTTCCCGCTGCCTCCACACCGAAGGACCGACCATGAGCGCAACCGTGCTGATTGTTGATGACGAAGAAATCGCCCGCAGTTTTGTGAGTGAAGCGCTGCTTGATGCCGGCTACGAGACTGTTGAAGCTGGTGATCTTGCACAAGCGCACCAGGCTGTTGATACCGGCAAGGCAGACATCATCTTGCTGGATGTCGTCCTTCCTGACGGCTCCGGGCTCGCACTGCTGGACAGAGTCGCGCTGGACAACCCCAGCCCGCCGGTCATCCTTATGACGGCCTTTGGCGAAGTGGATACCGCCGTTGAGGCGATGAAAAAAGGCGCCTCTGATTTCTTACAGAAGCCGCTTGATCTGGATCAGCTTCTCCAGGCGGTTGAGAAAGCGCGGGAAATGGTTGCGCTCCGTCGCGAGCTGGACCTCCTCCGCCGGGGATCCCTCGATCAGGTTGACATGGTTGTCGGAGAGACCGCTGTCATGAAGAAGGTCATGACCGAAGCTGCCCGCGCAGCTTCAGCCTCGGTATCCGTGCTGATCACCGGTGAGACTGGAACGGGCAAAGAAGTGCTTGCGCGCACGATCCACAACAGCGGGTCACGCGCGGACAAGCCCTACATCCCCATTAACTGCGCGGCGCTGCCTGCCACCATGATTGAATCCGAATTGTTCGGTCATGAAGCTGGCGCTTTCACCGGAGCCCAGAAGCGTAAGCCGGGGTTGATTGAAATCGCAGATGGCGGGATTCTCTTCCTGGATGAAATTTCATCCACCCCACCCGACATGCAGGCCAAACTCCTTCGCGTCCTTGACGATCACTCGTTCCGACGCGTAGGTGGTGTGAAAGAGATCGCTGTGGATATCCAGATCCTGGCAGCCTCCAACCGCGACCTTCCCACGATGATTGAGGAAGGCTCATTTCGTGAAGACCTATATTACCGCCTTAAGGTGGTTGACCTCCATCTCCCGCCCCTACGTGAGCGCATCGAAGACATCCCCGCTCTCACAGGCAGCTTCATCCGACAAATCAACCTGCGCATGGGTAACAACATCACTGGCATCACACCGCGGGCAATTGCTGCATTGAAGTCACATGCCTGGCCAGGGAATATCCGTGAGTTGCGCCACGTCATCGAACGCGCCATGCTCTTCTGCGACGATGAGCAACTCGATATCGCCCAACTCCCCCAAGATATCGTAAAGAACGCCTCGTAGGAACCCATCTGGCACGTTCCTTGCACCTATTGCCTCCAGAACAATACGATGGAGGCGATGATGATTCCCCTTACCGCACGCGATATTCAAATTCTTATGACCGGATCCATTTTTCTGCTTGGATCACTCTGCGTTCTACTCGGCGCATTTGTGATGATCAGCCGTGGCTACTCCCGTGATGTGCAGGCGTTGGCTGCACACACCGCCCGTCTGGGACGCAAAGGCCTCGCCGAGGAAGTGACGGGCCTTGTCACCAGCGCAACGGAGTTGATGTCATCCATTAATTCCCTGGCAAAGACCGCAACCGGGATCGGTATCTTCCTCATCCTGCTTGGACTCGGCTTGATGGGAGCTGCATACTGGTTCCTCACCCAGACCGGTCTCGTCATCTTTTCGTGATAGGCAGGGACGATGCAAACTAACGCGGACACCATTTTCCTTCTCAAAGACCATCTACCTGCATCCGAAGTTTCGCAGGTGATTCCAGCGCTGCTGCGCGTACCGGAAAGCTTTGCTTATCTTCAGGAGCAACTCCAGGGTGATGCGGCAGGCCCTTTCGATTCGGCTGAGGATTTCCTACCGGTTAATCTCGCAGCCCGACTGCTCGTTGATGAAGCCTCGCAAGAGGGCCGAGAAGTCATGACGGGTGAGGAGCCCCTTGCGCTTCCATGCGATGCTACGTTTGTAGATCTCGCCCATGCTTCATTAAAACTGGCGACCCAGTTGAATAATGGAAATCCTGAAGGCATGCAAGAACTCGCAGCACAAGCCGGCTCCTCGCAGGTCCGCTCCTTGCTTGCGCTGGCGTTCAATCGCATTGAGTCCCCCGAGATCTTCATGGAAGATGCCTTCACCTCTTCAAATCGACAGCTTCAGGAAGCATGGATCAACGCCCTGCTTGCGAACTTCTCCCCTGAACAGACCGCTTGCTGGGTGGAGGACCACTTACCTTCCAGGGCAAGCGAGCTTGTCTACAAGCTGCGCGGTCAGAAGGGTGAGGCCCTTGAAAATGATGTGGATGACTCGCCCCGCGTTTCATCGAACGATCCTTTCTCAGAGTCCCAGCGTCTGATGGCATACGGGAAACACGATGTAGCGAGAGAAATGCTTCAGTCCGCGTGGCAGAATCTCTCTCAACAGATTGCATCCATTGCCGACAGGCTCGGTCAGGTCTCCGAGCTTGAAAAAGACCCCTTGACGGCTGTTGAAGCACGCCGGCAAGCGCTTGAAATACACCCCACTGCGTTGCGACGCGCCCGTTGGATTGTCTCCCTGCTCGAGCAAGGTCAGCTCGTTGAAGCAAACGCCCAGATTCAGGGTCAGCCTACCAATCTGGAAGAACAAATAGCCTTCGGCCTGGTAGCGCTTGAGAACGGTGATCTTGCAGAAGCTCAAAACCAGCTTACAGCTGCATTCATGCAGCTCAATGTGACGTCCACCAGCCCCCGCTGGCTTCAATTCCTTGCGGAAGGTTTGCAGGCGGCAGGCGCCATTTCTGAGGCCATCGAGGTTATAAAGCGTCTCGTAGCGCTCTTCCCCGCGGATCCCAAGCTGCGCACGACGTATGCAACGCTCCTTGCAGATGCCGGTGATGCTTGCGCTGCATCCCGGGAAGCCTTGATCGCAAGCATGCTAACCCCGGATTCCGCACAGCCGCGAATTGTCCTCGCTACCTCGCTGCAGGCCTCCGGCGATCCCAGTCGTGCGCTGTCTATCTGGGAGGAACTCGCCGCTGAAGACCCGTGCTGGAATGAGCAAATGGCACGGTGCGCCCTCGAAGGTGGACAACTTGAACCTGCCCGGAAAGCTGTCAGCGGCCTTCTGACAGGGGATCCGGATCAAAAGTTATTGGGGCACATCTTCATGGGCCGTATCGCACTTGCCCAGAAGGATCATCAGCAAGCGCGGCTCCATTTCAACCGCGCGCTGGAAAAGGCACCTGACCAAACCGAGGCTTGGGTTGCATTAGCCGAATCTCAAGAGGCAATAGGAGACATTCAAGCTGCGGAAAAAACGCTAGCAGGAGCCATTCAGCGTTATCCATCGGAATCGGATCTATTTGCCGCTCTCGGAAAACATTTCCATCGACAGGGCCGTCTCACGGATGCACTCAAAGCACTCGATGAAGCCACCCGGCTGGATTCTGGCAACGCGGACCTGCTCCTCGAACGCGGTACACTTTTGCTCGCACTCGGTCAGTGGGAACAGGCTCGGAACATCCTCCAGCGTGTCATGCAATCAAAGCCACTCGCCTGGGAAGCGCAGCATGCGCTTGCCTGTGCACAGGAACAAGCTGGCGAGTTGTCTGCAGCTATAGCCATCGTCCATCGCCTCCCCGACCATGCGTCCGAGCAAGCCTTTCTTGATGCAGGCCGCATCTTGTCGAAATCCATCCAGCCGCTGGAAGATCGTGCGATGTTCGACCAAGCTCGATCCATGCTTGATAAAGCGGAACGACGTGGCGCCGAAATGTTCGCAACGCAATACTGGAAGGCGTTCGCAGCGGAAAGCAATGGCTCATGGGAGCAAGCCCTCAATGAGTATCGGACCTGCTTCAGCGCTGCTAATGTCGACCGGGATGTGAAATTGGATGCCATCCTGGGATTCGCACGCTGCGCGTTGAAACTGGATAGGGCTTCGCTCGCTGTGAAAGTCCTTCGCGAGCAACAGGCTCAGTACCCAGCGAGCACTTCCCTTCTCTCTGCTCTCAGTGAGAATTATCTCCATGCAGGCGAGACAGCGCACGCTTTATCCGTAGCAAACCAAGCCCTCGAGATGGCGCCGCGCAAGAAAGACCTTCTACGGCTCGTGGGAAAATGCGCACAGTCCAATGGCAATGATGACATGGCCATGGCCGCCCTCAAGCGGCTTACCGACATCGACATGAGGGACGCCGCTGCCTGGCGTGATTACGCCCGTCTAGCCTTCGAAACCGGTGATACGGATACAGGCCGCAACGCTATCGCAAGGTCGATCTACTGTAATCGCAAGGATATTGACAATCTTATTGCTGCCGCCCAGGTGCTCCACCCTGCCGGTCTACTTCGTAGCGCCCTTCGTATCCTGCGACATAGCGCCAATCATCTCGTCCCGAATATCGACCAACAGCGATCAATCGGTCTTCTCGCAGAGACTCTGGAAGACACTGAGCTTGCCCATCGCACCTGGCAGCATGTCATTGAAGAAGAACCCGAGAATGTTGATGCGATTGACCGCTGTGCGAGTGCGCTCTGGTCACTACATCGCCGTTCAGCCGCCATTGGGCTCTGGCAGCGAGCGCTATCGATCAATCCCGAGAACGCACATTTCCATCAAATGCTCGGACGGGCAATGGCGGTCAACGGTGAAGGTGAAACATCCCTTCTACACTATGCGAAGTCGCTTGAATGTTCACCGGATGACGGTGAACTGGCACTCGAAGCCGGATTGGCATCCATGAAACATGGCCAATATGAAGAGGCCCTCGAACGTCTGAACACGGCCTCCCTTTTGCGTCCAGATGATGTGGACGCACGCATGGGCTTGGCACAATGCAAACTCGCCCTCGGCCATATCGATGACGCCCATGATGCCCTGCTACAGATTTCCCTCGAAGGAACGGCACCATCTCGAGCTTTCGCCATGTTGGCCATCGCCTCGGTGGAACAGGGCGATCTTGCTTCAGCAGAAGCTGCAATCGAGCAGGCATTTTCTCAACCTTTCCACGACGAAGGTGATTCCATCTGGGGGTATCGTGCAGCCTTTCGTTTAATGCAATGGGAACGTGGTATCGAGGCGTTAGAAATGGGAATGCGTCGCGACCAAACCCTGGAGATGTTGGCCACGTTGACATCCGCCTATCTGCAGCTTTCTATGGCTCAGTGGCTCATCGATTCCATCTGTCATGCTGGGGTGCACGCACCTGACATGCCAGCCTCCTCACAAGCGTTCCAGGACCAGATTGATCGCCTGATCGAACGCATGCGCAGGATGGAAGCACCCACCCTGCTCCTTAACAGCTTCACGTATTGGACGGATCTCCTTTTTGACCGAGAGACTGCATCATCGGCCCAACGGAGTGAGTCATCACAGTACTCCGCCGAGATACAGCTGGCTGAAGCAATCCATGACATTCGCAAGGGTGCTCCTCTTAACGCCACGGTCATCAAACCTCACGCTTCTCTCACAGGTTTGATGAACAGCCTTCAGAAGCTGGTAGTGGGATATGCACATGCTGCGACTGGAAACAACCAGCAAGCCCGTGCACAGTATCAACTGGCCGCGGAAGACATTGTCGTTTCCGCACTCAGCGAGTATTTAACGGCTTCTCTGAACGTGGTGAATGGATCTGTAGACGAAGCGATCGGGTGCATGAATGCCGCGCTCGCCAAATGGCCGGAGGAACATCGCTGGCACTATGAACTGGCTGCCCTTTACCTGGACGTAAGCCAGCCCGATGCAGCGCTCCCGCATCTGCAAGAGGCGGTTGAAACGTCACCCGAGAACGACGATTACCTTCACACCCTCGCCCGTTCGCTCTTTTCCACTGGTGATCTCAGTCGGGCTGCCGCGTACTACGAACGCGTCCTTTCCTTGAAGCCGGAGGCTCCTGTGGTCTGGAAGGAAGCTGGTGCAGCAGCACTCGCCATAGGATCAGCAGAAAAGGCTGCCCAGTGGTTTGAACGAGCTTGCACGCTGCTGCCCTCCGACTCGGACTGCCTGGTTGGCACCGCACGTGCTCTTCTCCTGCAGGGCAACCTCGACCACGCGCTGGAGCGGACGGAATCGGCGTTGCGATTGGCACCGTCCAATCCAAATGCGCTGATGACCATTGGCGATATCTACTCGCAGCTTGGACGTCTCGACGAAGCCCTTCAGACCTATGATCGTGTCCTTCATCGTGCCGACAACCCTGTACCTGTCCACATCGCCCGTGCTCGCCTATACATCAAGGGAAAACGCCTCGAGGAGGCGTTCGAAGAAATGCAAACTGCACTTCGTTCGTATCCAGAAAGCGAAGAAGCCTGGCTTGCACTTGCGGAAATGTATGAAGGCCAAGGCCAACTTGATCAAGCTTGTGACGCCGCGACGCGCTTGGTGAATCTCGCACCCCATCATGCAGACTATCGGCTCACGCTTGGTCGGATCTGCCGTAAACAAGGCCATCTTGATCGAGCCATGAATGAACTTCTCATCGCCGAGAAAAGCGCTCCTCTGAACATCGAGCTTGTGCTCGAACTCGGCAGTGTTTTTGAAGAACGGCGGGAGCTCCCGCAAGCCCTGCGCTGCTACGAGCGTGCGACCTCCATCGCACCGCATCAGTCGGAAAGCTTCTTCCGCAGCGGGCTGCTCTTCAAGCAAATGAAGCAATACGCCCAGGCGGTAACACAGTTCAAGAAAGCGGCCGAACTTGACCCGCACAATCCCAACATCCACCATCAACTTGCAGCCGTCCATGCGCTGCAGTTGGTCCATGGTCTCACACCGGAAATGATGGTGACGCAATGACAACACGAAATGAGCTTCTCAACATCCTCAACGCAAGCTTGCTCGCAGAGCGCCTGGACTTTGCCCGTGCGCTTGCCGCCGATTGGCTCGCAGCCTGGCCCGGTGATCTGGAGATTGTCAGCTTGCTTGCCGACATCGAGCTGCGCGAAGGTTTTACATCCTCGGCGAGTGTTCGTCTGGAGCACCTGCTCAACCGCAACCCCGAAGCCTCAGCAGCTTACGTGTTGCTTGCGCATGCCATTTCCCAGGAAGACGGTGAAGCCGCGCGTGCGAAGGAGCTGCATGATATTGGCATGGTATTGAGGGATGAGACCATCGCACCTGATGAGGTAGATGAATGGATCCTCCACCTGCAAATGTTGCTGCATGCACTTCGTGCAGAAGACAGCGGCACCGCGATCAAGCTCAGCGGCAAGCTGGGCAATGTACCGGCCGCTCAGCCCCTCTCCACGGTCTTGCATGCACAGGCGCTCCTGGTTGGGAAGCGCGAACAGGATGCCATGGCTCTTGCTACCGGTGCTCTTGAATGCTGGCCGGACTGCATCCCCTTTCTGCTTCTTGCAGCTCGCGCCCGAATATCTGAAGGTGCCATCAGTCAAGGCGTCTCCTATCTTCATCAGGCAGCCGCACTTGATCCGACCGGAAACATGGCGAGAGTCTATCTTGGAGCAGATCATCCCTACAAGAGCCTTTGGCCGGAGACCTTGAAGGCGGACATCAACCGCCCCATTCCGGCTGGAGTCAACGCTTTTCTCGGAGGCAATCAGTTGAGCGGATTCCCTGCCTCTCCATCATCCGATGGAGAGATTGAAACCGTCTTAACGGAACAAGATATCCCCGACGTGGAGGTTACCGAGCCGCCAGCTGATCATACCGTTGATGGCGAACCTTCCACAGAACAGAAGCAGGAAGAATGTGGCCTCCCTGTTCCAGAGGATTGGGAAGCTTTCCAGGGGCCTGATGCGGGTGAATACGACGCACCAAAATCGGGCTTTCAGAAGGACGGCGAAGAACTGGAGGCAACCAAACAAGCTTTCGACAAGATGGCTTCCCGTCTCAATGCCACACGCTATCGAAAGGATATCGAAGCCCGCCTTCCTGCGTACATCGTCCTCACCAGCCGTTCACGCCTCTCACAATCGCTCGGAGAGGAAGCGTTCGCACGTGTGGATGAGGCGGTGATGGATCTGGTTGAAGCCGTACGTATGCGCTCGGGATGGTCAGCCTATCGCCTCTACATTGATGATCCAACGACGACGAAACCCTTCGATCTCGCACCGGTCGATCCTGGCAACGCATGGCATATCAAGCTTCGGCTCGCGGATCTTGACAAGGTTCTCGCAAAGCGGGGAGAGATGATCGGTTCCTTATTCATCCTTGGATCGGATGAAATCATCCCCTTCCACCATCTTCCTAATCCAACCGATGATGACGATGACGACATCCCTTCAGATAACCCCTACTCAACCTCGGATAGCAACTACCTTGCGCCGGAGTGGCCGGTGGGTCGTCTGCCTTTGATCTCAGAGGAAGCGATCTGCGATGCGCTACGCGCCTACACCGCCTTTCATCGGGTGCGCTCCACGTTGCGGAAACCCATCGCTCGATTCCGCCTCTGGTTGCGACGCCGCATCCATAGAGCCATCACCAATGAAGTCGAATCGCTTGGCTATACAGCCAGCATCTGGCGCAAAGCGTCGCTTGCAGTCTATAAGAGCATCGGTGAAACCCAATCACTGTCCATCTCGCCCCCGGTGCATGCGGAACGTCTACCGCACACCTTCCTGCACCCAGTGCGCTTCTCCTACTACAACTTGCATGGCCTGGAAGATGCACCGGAATGGTTTGGACAGCGGGATCCCATGAACGACGTTGGCCAGGTCGATTTTCCTGTTGCACTGCGACCAAAGGACATTGTGAACCATGGCCGGGCACCGCAGGTCATTTTCACGGAAGCTTGCTACGGTGCCAATGTGGTAGCGAAGACCGCGAAGAGCGCACTGAGCCTTACCTTCCTCACCTCGGGCACAAAAGCCTTCGTCGGTTCGACGAAAATTGCCTACGGCAGTGTCACAACGCCGTTAATCGCAGCAGACTTACTCGGACGGTTGTTTTGGGATCAACTGCGAGCCCGTACGCCAGTGGGTGAAGCCCTTCGCCGCGCAAAGTGGGGCCTTGCGGCTGAAATGCAACGACGTCAAGGTTTCCTCGATGCGGAGGATCAAAAGACCCTTATTTCGTTCCAGCTGTATGGCGACCCACTCTTCGAGCCAGAGCAGAAAAAGGATGTACCTGGCGCAAAGGTCATCCTGCGCAAAACACATCGCCCCACCCGCATGAAGACGGTCAACGTCTTGAAATCACCGGTGGTCTCCGAGTCTGACTTCGACGTCGAGGCAGTAGCCAATGTAAAGACCATGCTGGCTGCGTATCTGCCAAGCATGAGCAATGCCACATGCACCATCCGTTCGCATCATGCTATCCAGCCGGCGTCGAAAGAGGTCATGCTGGAGCCTCTGGAAAGTGTGCCCGTGAAGCGCCTTTCGCCGACCAGCAGTGATGCTTATGTGTTTACCTTCAGCAAATCCATCCAGCAAGAAGACCGCTTGCATCAGCACTACGCACGACTGACCATGGACGCTGATGGCAAAGTGATCAAGCTTGCTGTGTCCAGATAAGGATCCTGGCACATCTCTTGCACCTATGCTCACGAATGAGAATTGAGAGAACGCCTTGAACACAACCAAGATTGGCTTCCGCTACTACCCCGATATGGACCATTACACCCAGCGCGATCTTGACACCTGGGTACCAGAACTTCGCGCACTGGGTGCCGAAGTGCTTCTTCTCCATGCTCGCCCGGATATGGCCGTTCCAGAACACTTCCTATCAACGTTGCTGAATGAGGGCATCCGACCGGTCATTCACATTCCGGTGTCGATGTCATCTATCACACCCGAAGTCGTCGATCCCCTGCTATCATCCTACAGTCGTTGGGGCATCACGGAGGTTATCCTTGGGGATCGCCCCAACATGCGCTACGCATGGGAAACGTCAGAATGGAGCAGAACGCATCTCATCCAGCGTTTTGTCGATCGGATGCTACCCCTCCTGGAAGCACAGTTCCGGCATGGCCTCACCCCCATTCTCCCCCCCCTCGAACCGGGTGGAGACTACTGGGACACAGCATTCCTGGAAGACGTGCTGCTTGCCCTGCGCGAACGCAGTGAGCCCAACATCCTGCAAGAGCTTAACCTTGCCGTGCATGCATGGACCTACGGCAAGCGCCTCGACTACGGCGCAGGCGGCCGGAAACAATGGCCGCAGAGCCTTCCCTACCACACGCCAGCAGGAAGCGAAGACCAACGCGGGTTCTGCATTGCAGATTGGTATCAGGAAATTGCTGAAGCTGTCCTTGGAAAACCCATCCAGCTGATGGCATGCCGTGGAGGCGCCCGCATGTCTACTTTTTCCGGTCTTGATGCTGAACAAGCCCACTCGAAAGCCAATACAGCCATCTATCGTCTGCTGGCATCGGACGGCGTGCGCGGTATGACGATGTTTGCATTTGATCATCTCGCTTCTGCTGCACACTGCCCGACGCACATGGACGCATGGTACCAGCGAGAGGGCGAGAAACGCGAGGTCGTCACTGCAATCCGCTCGCTCGTGCAGTCATCTTCCAAGACCAGATCAAAGCAGTTGCCAGCCGATGAAAGCAGACATGTTGCGTTTCTCCCCGATGAGGATAGCACCATCACCGCTGACATCCTCGCTGAAGCAGCCACGTTTCTCGCGGTAGAAAAGCCCTGTATTGTCTTTGACCTTAAATCCATCGGGGACTGCAATCGACTTACGGTTCTCAGCGAGAAACGACTTCCCCAACACCTTCGAGAACAGGTTCGCAGCACACACGACGACGTTTCCTGGTTTGATCGCACCACCATCCCCGCGCTCAATGCTGCAGCACATGCATCACTCGCCGCGAGGCAGGAGTCATCATGACACCACAAATAGACACACAACCTCTTACACAAGCCGAACCCGAGATGGATGGATCTCTCGGTAAAGCCTGCATCAAAGTGCTTGGTCTTGGAGGCGGTGGTTCCAATGCGATTAACCGCATGATCGAGCTTGGTCTCAGCGGCGTTGACTTTATCGCTGCGAACACCGACCAACAAGCCCTCAACGCAAGCCTCGCATCGACGCGTCTACAGTTGGGGCCGCGTGTCACACGCGGCCTTGGCGCCGGCGGCGATCCTCGTATCGGAGCCGCTGCAGCGATGGAAAGTGCACAGGAAATCGCGGCAATCCTCGAAGGTGCCGACATGGTCTTCATCACAGCCGGCATGGGCGGGGGAACTGGCACAGGCTCTGCCCCTATCGCCGCTGAGATTGCCAGAGAACTCGGCATTCTGGTTGTGGCCATCGTCACGCTTCCCTTTACCTTTGAAATGGGGAAACGCTCGCAGAACGCGCTCAAAGGCGTGCGCGGTCTGCAACCTCATGCCCATACATTAATCACAGTCCCCAACGACAAGCTTCTGGAGATTGTGCCCCGCAACCTCAGTCTGGAGGTCGCTTTCCGCCTCGCCGATGATGTTCTCCGCCAGGGTGTGCAAGGCATCTCCGAGTTGGTTACCCGACCCGGACTAATCAACGTTGATTTCGCGCACATCCGCTCCATCATGCATACAGGTGGTGGATCGTTCATGGCGATCGGGATGGGCTCCGGCAAACAAAAAGCGACAACGGCCATCGCTCAAGCCGTCAAACACCCCCTTCTTGCTATTGACAACCTTCACGACGCACGAGGCGCGCTGCTCCACTTCACCGGCGGCTCCGACCTCACGCTGTTCGAGATTAGCGAAGCCGTCTCCTCGTTGCGAGAGCAGCTGGGGCCCGACACCGACATCATCCTCGGCGCTACCACCGATCCCGGCATGAAAGATCGCGCGCAGGCCATTCTCATCGTGACCGGCGTTGGCGGTCATGCCGTCTCCCCCATACGGGCAACGCGAACGGCACTCGAACCCACATCCGGCAAGCAACCCGTCGACACAGCGAATCTTGACCTCCCCACATTTCTTCGTCGCAGAGCAGCGATAGGGTAAGGTCAACATGGATAAAGCGATGATAGACAAAATCTCACGGAAAGTCCGACGTCAATTTCCCGAAATGACCGGGGTCCAGCCATCGGTTCGTCAGTCCGGTGATGAGAACCGATATGTCCTTACCTATAAGGGCACCGCAAATCTCCCCGGTGGACATACCCTCCGGCGTGTTGTGCGGGTGACCGCCGATCAAAAAGGGCATGTGCTCCGCATGAGCACATCGAAGTGAGGCACTCATGCTTGAGCTGACAAGTACCTTCAAAGTGGTCTTCTGGAAATGTCTTGCGGCATTGCTGGAACGAAGTCTTGCTCTTCGCCCCCTCCTGCAGAAAAGTCGTCCGTGGCTACCCTACGCAGCAGGAGGAATAGCTGCATTCGCCCTCGGCTCCTGGGTTGGGAAGCTTCTCCTGCTGCTCCTCTCATAGCTCATAGCAACATCAATTGCGAAGCCCAGACGCCCGGAGTAAAATCCGGGTGTCTTTCTTCAAGGTAGACATGGAGCGTCGCTCGGGTATATCGCCGTTTGTCATAGTTCTTATCGCCAGTTTTCTGCTCGGGATTTTCAGTGTGTTCCTGAGGAGAGCCGCGCGCCAGGACGAGATGGACAACGCTGCACCCACGCCTGTCGCTGTCAACCTCCTGAACACGGAAGCAACCACCCCGGAACCAAGCCGGCATACCAGCGTGGCACTGCTTCTGGGTGTCGACACGCTTTCAACCACTTCCCCCACCCTGCGATCGCTCTGGATTATTGAGTTTCACCCTTCCGGCCGAGATATTCGCTTCCTGGGTGTCCCGGTCGACCTCCAGCTTGCGGGTCCATCCACACCCTCGCTGCAAGATGTTTTCACTTTCTCACGCGGAACCGGTGTTGGAGAGGCTTTCATTTCCACTGCCAATTACCTCTCCCCCTATCCTGCGGATTTCTACATTGTCCTGGATGAAATCGCACTTGAAACCGGGCTTGATTTTCTCGGTGGCGTCAATCTTGAGGGCGACGACTTCACCGGGTCTCAACTTGTGCGTGTATTGCGTCTGCTCGCGGACGACCCCTCAGCCGACCTGAAAATGCAGGCTGAAATCCTGAGCAAGCTGGTCAATGACGCTGTCGACCTCAGTTCAAACCTGGATATCACCCCCCTCGTTGCGCTCATCCCCGAGCATGCCTACACATCGGTCGATCCGCTTGCGCTGAGCAGCATGGCCGCCAGCATGCTCCCTGTGCGACCTGAAGATATCGTCATCGACTTGTTTCTGCCTTGAATACAACCTGTAGATGGAAAAGAAAAAGGAACTGCGGATGCAGTTCCCTGTTGGTGCGCTGGGCGGGAGTCGAACCCGCACGCCTTGCGGCACATGGCCCTCAACCATGCCTGTCTGCCAGTTCCAGCACCAGCGCAAATATACGTGAGCGGGGCTATTATAGCCTACTGATGAGGGTTGTCAACCCATGGGCTTTTGAGAATCACCCTTCGGGTCGCACCGTGTTCGTGGCATAATGAACGCATGTCAAAATCAAGCCACATGAAGGAGCTGGAAGAATGCGGATTGTCCTGGACGCAATGGGAAGCGACACTTACCCGGAACCTGAAATCGAAGCTGCTGTAAGCGCTGCAAGGGAATGGGGTGACACCATCATCCTTGTGGGGCCGGAGGACGTCCTTGCTCCCAGACTTGAAGCCCTCGGGATACCCGACACGGCTGTGCGCGTCGTGCATGCTCCAGAGGTCTTGCAGATGACCGACAAGCCTGCCAGGACCGCCCGGGGGAAGGCAGAAAGCTCCATGGCTGTGGGCATGGAGCTGCTAAAATCGGGAGAAGGTGATGCTTTTGTCACGGCAGGAAATACAGGCGGCGCCATGGCCAATGCACTTTTCCGTCTTGGACGTATTCGCGGGGTAAAGCGCCCCGCCCTCGCTCCCGTGTTCCCGGTCGAAGGTTCTCAAACCGTCGTCCTCGACATTGGGGCGAACACCGATTGTAAGGCGGAGTACCTCCTGCAGTTTGCTTTGCTCGGTGATGTGTATATGCGCAGCGTGCTCGGCAAGAAAGCCCCGCGCGTGGCACTGCTTTCCAATGGCGAGGAGCGCGGCAAGGGCAACAGCCTGGTCCAAGAAGCTTATGCGTTGCTTGAGAATTCCGATCTTAATTTCGTTGGCAATGCTGAACCGAAAGAGATCTACGCAGGCTTTGCCGATGTCGTTGTCACAGATGGCTTCTATGGCAATATTTTCTTGAAGACCAGCGAATCCATGGCGCGCTACATCTTTAAGAACCTGCGTTCAGAGATTAAAGCCAGTCCAATGGCCGCCCTGGGTGGCCTTCTTCTGCGGCCGGTCTTCAAACGTATCGCAAGCCTGCTGGATCCCTCCGAACACGGCGCGGCGCTGCTCCTCGGTGTGCGGGGGCTGGTCTTTATCGGCCACGGCCGTTCGGATGCCCAAGCGCTGGTAAGCGCTATTCGAAGAGCACGTCAGGCTGTCGAAGCGAATTTGTTAACCGAGGTGGAAGCGGCCATTCATGAGCGCCTCTCAAGGGAATAACCTACACGAACCAGCCATATCCGGGAGGATGTATGCGAAAGTTGATTCATGAAAAGAAAGTCCAACGAAAAGGAAACCTCGGAAAGTACAGCATGATGGGTGGACTTGCTCTTCTCGTGATAGGCTTCTTCATCTCACTACAGCGGGATGTCAATTCTATTTCCACGCTCATTATTCTTGCTTCAGTCGGTACGCTGGTGACTCAAGCAGGTTCGGTGCTTTTTGCCAAGTATGGCCAGAAACCTCGCCCGGATGAAATCCTCGCCGAGAGTTTTAAAGGCTTGAGCAACAGCCATTTTCTCTTTCACGATGTGCTGAATACCGATCATGCACTTCTGGGACCTTCAGGCGCCGCCGCTGTGCTTGCCTATCAGATCGACGGCGATATCACCTACACTGACGGGATGTTCTACGTGCAGGGTAAGCGCGGTCTTTTCGGACGTCCAAGGAAGAAGAAACTCCGCAACGTTGAAAAAACCGCGACCCGCGAGGTCCGCGATCTAGCGAGAGCACTCCACGCGGCTTTTCCAGATCGGGAAGAGGAAATGGTTGTCCAACCGCTGGTGGTCTTCGTGAATGAGGATGTTACCGTGGATGCTGAAAATGCACCCATCACAGCGGTCCACGCGAACAAGGCCAAGAACGCCTTCAAGCGCCTTCCCATGCAATCCGGCTTTTCCATTCAAGAATTGACCTATCTTGCATCGTCACGCGGCTTCAAGGACCTCGAGTAGCTCACCAGTTTCCAGTCGTATAGAAAAAAACAAGGAGCGCAGATAGGCGCTCCTTGTTGTCGTAGGCTGAGAATGCAATCGTTCAACCGTTGAGGAAGTTATCGAGCGCTTCCTTGCTGATACGATAGGCTTTCCCAATCTTTTTTGCGTTCAATTCATCCGCCTCGATGGCAGCGATCACGTCTTCTTCGGCAACCTTCAGATAGGCGGCGGCTTCGGAAGGTGTCATCACATCGGGCACAGTTGCAGCCGCACCCCCAGCCGCACCCCCAGCTGCATCACCAGCCTGGGTGGATTTAATCGCGTCGGTGATGGCGCCACCGATGCCCATACCTGCGCCGATGCCTGCGGTAAGCCCCGCTCCTCCAGAAGGATTCTGTGCTGCATCACGCATTGCATCTGCAGCCTGCAGCTGGGTATACGTTGCCATGTCGAGCATGCCCATGGCACGTAGTTCTTCGGCGGATTTGTCGGAGGGCTTTAGGCTTTCAATATAGAAGGCCTTGAGCGTAAGGCCGATGGCCTTGAAGTCGTCTTGCGCCTTAGCCCTTACGGCTGCACCCATTTCCTCGACAAGCGCGATCAACTCCGGCACGTTCTTCGCCTCTGTGGTTTCACCAAGCAGATCCTGCAGCTTGGATAACAGCATGGAGCGAAGCCGATTCTGGATGTCGCGTGTGGCATACACGCCGGTTGCGCCGACAATTTGGGTCACAAACTGCTGGGGATCAGATACCTGGAAAGCGTATGTGCCATACCCCTGCAACAGCGCGACACCGAGGCCCATACCCGGATTGCGGACCAGGATTGGCTGTGGCGTGCCCCACTTCTGGTCAGCAAATTCCCTGTTGGATACAAAGTAAACTTCAGCGGTGAAAGGAGAGCGGTCATTAAACGCTTTCCCAATCAGGTCAATCAGGAGAGGTACGTTTGCCGTTGTGATGGTGTGACGCCCTGCACGAAAGGTGTCTAACGCTTTCCCATCCCGGAAGAAGACGGCACTTTGCGATTCACGAACGATGACCTGGCTGCCAATGCGGAAATCGCCAGCCCCGGTTTCGGGGAAACGATGGACGATTTCGTCCCGCATTTCATCAGCATATTCAACAACATCGAAGATCCTTGCCATGTTTTCTACTCCTTATGCGCTTGTAGACGCTCAGGCTTCCGTTGAAAGGATGACCTGGTCGCGTTCATTGTATGCGTCGATGGATTGCTGGGACACTGTCACCAGATGGCGGATGGCAGCCGGGGCGCCGTCCGTGCCAAGGGAAACCTCAACATTATCGATTGCACGTTTGATTTCCTCGCTGTTCTCAAGCAGCGTGATATCGAACGCGTATATTTTCTCAAGTTCTTCACTCTTCACGCGGACGGCATCGAAAAAGCCGGCATAGCCGTAGGATGCGGTCTTTACACGATCAATGAAGGTGCGCAGTTTTATCGCACTTGCTTCTAAATCATCTACCAATTCAAGTTTCCCATCAGAAACAAGCTGGCGCTGGATCTCTGAAATCCTGTTCCACTGCGTTTCATATTGCAGTGAGATATACTCCCGCATCATCTTATCGGCGCTTCGACGGTTCTCCCGGTCGAAGTAGCCGATAAACCCCGAAAGCCAGTTCCGGATTTTCCCTACCAGATCCTTACCTTCGGTAATCTTATCGAGTGGATCGCTCATTGTCTTCTCCTTTTGCGTATCACTATTCGTGCATGAGTATTCAAATTATAGCGAGCGAAATGGGCGACAGCAACCACGTTTCTGACCCAAAGCTGACAATCAGGCCGCGTGCTTGCTCGATGTGCTTCAAGTATAATCCCGCAAGGATCGTCAGCATCCCCCGCAACCAGGATTGGAAAGTACATGTCACCAGCCGACCAGCGCATTCAATCGGATCGCTACCAGATTATTCCCCGCACGTTGGCGTTCCTCTGCTTCGACGATGAAGTACTTCTCATCAAGTATGGAGCATCGAAAGGTTCCTGGTGCGGGTTCCATAACGGACTGGGAGGCCATATTGAACGCGGTGAGGATCCCCTTACCGCCATCCGCCGGGAAATACTGGAAGAGACCGGAATTTCCGCAGATAATATCCAGCTCTGTGGCACACTGCTCATCGACACGGTCGAAGAGAACCCTGGTGTAGGTCTTTTCATCTATGTCGGCCAAGTCACCAGCAAGGATTTTCCCGAACTACACATGAGTGAAGGGGAGCTGGTATGGCTTCCACTTACCGAACTTGACACAGCAGTTCTCATGGATGATGTCCGTATCCTACTCCCCGCAGCATTGCAAGCGTATGAACGAATGGAGACCTTCTCAGGATGGTCCAGGACCTCCCCCTCCGGTTCACTAGAAATTAGCTTTGCCCCCTTGCCTACTCGATAAACGACACCAAGCTATCCCTCAGGTAGGTATTCATAGAATAGGAGCAGTGTGTTTCCATACTTGCGCTGATCAAACTCAACGAGACTCGATAGATCAAGCTCCTCATATTCTTTTGGATGAATCTGCACAATGACCCAGGCATCAGGGTTCATCCAATCAGGATTTGCCTCAAATGCGCGCAGGGCATCGATCCATAAGCCTTGATACTGTGGCGGAGCAATGTAGACATAATCAAAGCTGCCCCCTCCTCCTCCTTGGATGAGTCGGAAGGCATCGCCCGGCCGAACGCGTGCTTGGTCGGAACATCCCGCGATCAACAAGTTTTCACGCACCGTCTTCAACGCGAGCCGGTCCATCTCAAGAAACGTGCAGTGGATAGCGCCACGGCTCAGCGCTTCGATACCCACGCTGCCCGTTCCCGCAAACACATCGAGGAATGTCGCACCCTCAATATCGGCACCGATGATATTGAAAAGCGATTCCTTCACCCGGTCCGGTATCGGCCTGGCGACATCTCCCGGAACCATCTGAAGCCGTTTTCCTTTTGCTTTTCCAGCAATGACCCGTATACCTGCCATAGGTCCTTTCTCGTTTCGGACTTGAAACATGTTGGTCAACCTGCCCGATGGCTCTCCACAGATAAGTTCCGCTCAGGAAAGCAATTCCGGGATCATTTCGGGGTGATCCGCAATGCATACGCCTACACGTCGCAGGGCCTCGATTTTATCGGATGCAAGTCCGGCTCCACCTTCCACGATTGCGCCGGCGTGGCCCATACGCTTCCCCGGGGGAGCGCTCTGTCCTGCTATGAAAGCGACAACCTGCTTCGTCATGTGATCGCTGATGAAATCGGCAGCCTTTTCTTCATCCGACCCCCCAATCTCACCGATGAGAACGACCCTTTCTGTGTGCGGATCCGCTTCGAACATCTCCAGCACATCCATAAACGAGGTGCCGATGATGGGATCTCCCCCGATGCCCACACATGTCGATACACCCATGTCGTGTTGTTTGAGCGCATACAACACCTCATAGGTAAGTGTGCCTGAGCGGGAAACAATCCCGATATTCCCCTTCTTGGCAATATGACCTGGGATGATACCGACCTTGCTTTCTCCCGGCGTGAGGAGACCGGGGCTGTTTGGTCCAATCAAGCGTGTTCCATTCTGATCAAGGTAATAGCTTACCGTCATCATATCTCGCACAGGTACACCTTCGGTAATGCACGCAATCAACGCAATACCAGCATCGGACGCTTCCAGCATCGCATCTGCGGCAAACCTGGCGGGGACGAAAATAACACTAACATTGGCGCCTGTTGCGTTCATCGCACTCTGAACCGTGTCAAAGACGGGCACTTTGCAGTCCTGAACCCATTCACCGCCCCTCCCCGGCGTCACACCCGCCACCACTTTGGTCCCATATCGCATCATCGCGGCAGTATGGAACATCCCCTCTCGCCCCGTGATGCCCTGAACGAGGAGCCGAGTTTCCCGACCAATCAGAATGCTCATTGCAGCTTGTTCTCCTTTGCCAACGCGACGGCTTTTTTCGCCGCATCCGCCAGGGAAGATGCTGTGACCATATCCGCGTCCGCCAAGAGTTGACGCCCTTCCGTTTCATTTGTCCCCACCAACCTCACCACCATGGGGATATCGGATTCAAGATCATCCAGCGCGGAGAGAATGCCACGTGCAACCTCGTCGCAGCGAGTGATACCTCCAAATATGTTGAAAAGGACAGCTTTCACGGAGGGGTCCTTGAGGATGATGGAGAGGGCAGCTGCCACTTTCTCTGATCCCGCCCCGCCACCAATATCCAGGAAGTTCGCAGGTGAACCACCATAGAGTTTGATCACGTCCATGGATGCCATCGCGAGGCCAGCGCCGTTCACCATGCACCCGATATCCCCATCCAATTTGACATACGAAAGACCATATTTTCGTGCTTCACGCTCGGCAGGTTCTTCTTCATCGATGTCCCGCATTTCTGCGAGTTCAACATGCCGGAAGAGGGCATTGTCATCCAGGACCATCTTCCCATCCAGAGCAAGCAGGCGACCATCCCCCGTGATGACAAGCGGGTTGATCTCTGCCAGCGTAGCGTCGGTCTCCATGAAGGATAGGAACAATCCCTTCGCGATTTGCGTGAAAGCCTTCCAATGCTTCCGGGGAAGTTCAATGCTTGAAGCGAGAAATCGCGCCTGATAGGATCGCAGTCCCAACAAAGGATTGATCCACACCCTGACGATCTTGTCAGGCGTTGTGCGAGCCACTTCCTCAATTTCGACGCCGCCTTCAGCAGAGGCAATCATGACAGGGCACTTCGCACCACGATCATTCGTGATACCCAGGTAGATCTCCGATTCAATTTCAGCTGCTTCATCAATCAACAGGCGCCTGACCGACAGCCCTTTGATATTCATTCCTAGCAATTGCGTAGCCACATCTTCGGCTTCTTCAGGACTGTTGACCAGTCTGATCCCTCCCGCTTTGCCCCGCCCTCCGACCAGTACCTGTGATTTAATCACGACTCGTCCTGACAGTTCTTCGGCAATCGACTTTGCCTGCTGGGCATTCAATGCCATGCGTCCACGTGGTATGGGTACTCCGTGCTCAGCGAACAACTGTTTGGACTGATACTCGTGCAGTTTCATCCATTCTCCTTTCGGACTGCCTTCCCAATTCTTCGTTTCTGTCTCGTGAACGTGTGTCCATCACGCCCGGTTGTGGAAAGACCAGCCCGATTGTACTGGAACTTTGTGAAACGTACGTACATTTCATAAAGAGAGTCGGAAATCCGTAGGAAAGGAGGTGGTCAACGCCCTTCGTGCTTCCGCTGGCTCGACGTTTTTTGCTCGCGTACGCCCCTTCTCAACGCATTGATTTCTTCCTGCTTCAGCTGTCGCCATTTCCCTTCACGAAGATTGCCAAGTTCCAATGGGCCGATGCGTACTCGCTGCAGAGAGATCACCGATAAGCCCAATGCACGTGCGGTCCTCCGGATGTGGCGTTTCTTCCCCTCACGGATGATCACGCGCAGGATGCTCTCCTCATTGGACATGGCAACCAACGCCACCTCGGCCGGCTGGGTTCGATCCCCATCCTCCAGCACCACGCCACGTCGCCAAGCTTCCAGTTGCCCTTCCGTCGGCGCGTGCGGTAGCGTGACCAGGTATTCTTTTTCAATTTCATAGCGGGGATGCGTAATCTTGTTGGTGAGCTCACCGTCGTTGGTCAGAAGCAAAAGACCCCTGCTCTCTAGGTCCAAGCGTCCTACGGGGAAAACCCGCTCTTCCACATCCACCAGGGCGAGTACCGTAGGGTTTCCACCCTGGGAGCGGCGCGAGGATAAATATCCAGCTGGTTTGTTAAGGAGGATGTACCGCTTCTGCTGCGATGGCGCAATCGCTTTCCCGTCAAAGCGGATGTCGTCCTGACCAGGATCGGCTTTTTGCCCGGGCCGGGCTGTCTTCCCGTTGACGGTGACTCTTCCTTGCTCGATGAAGTTTTCACATTTCCGACGTGAGCCGTAACCCGCTCGAGCTAGAATTTTCTGCAGTCGTTCCTTGGTCATCCCTCTTGTTGTCCTGCGTCCGTGTCCGCGGCTGTGGCCGCATCTCCATCTGCATCCTCTACCGATTCAAGCAGCTCGAGATCGATGGCGGGCAGCCTATCGAGTGATGTCAACCCAAAGTGCTGTAGGAAGTCAGGACTTGTGCCATATAAGATGGGCCTGCCGGGTCCTTCACTCCTGCCCAACTCTTCGATCAAGCCATGTCTGAGCAAAGTTCGTAGGGAGCTATCAGAGTTGACACCCCGAATGGAATCGATTTTGGGACGCGTAACGGGCTGCAGATAGGCAACGATGGACAGGACTTCCAACGCGGCGCGAGAGAGATTGGTGGTGCTTTCCAGTTCAAAAAAGCGTTCAATGTCGTGTGCAATGTCTGGTGTGGAGATCAGTTGATAACCAGAGCCGGTCTTCTGCAGCTTGATCCCACGCCGGTGGTAATGCTGTTCGAGCGCTTTGAGCGCTGTTTCAACTTTCCCCTTACTCGTTTCCAGGGTGTTCATGAGATGCGTAACACCGACCGGCGCCGTGGATACAAACAGCAAACCCTCAATGCGCGCTTCAAGGGATGGGATCAACGCATCAGGGTCGTTGTTTTCTCCGTCCGTGCTATAATCAGCGTCGATCTCGTGATTGAGGAAGGTTTCCTTTGTCTCATCCAAGGCGTCACACCCGTTCCTTCATGATGATTGTGCTTATGCTGTCTTCGATGGTGTTGTCCACGATCGCTTGTCAACTTGATATCGGAGGGCCGGAGCCCCCCGGTCCGCCCATACCCACGGAAGCATCGGCCTCCGAAGACCTCATCCGCATCTGGCAACAAGCGCTCTCCGCCGCCGTCAATCAGGGTCAGATTATGGTCATGCTGAATGAGACCCAGCTGACGTCTTTCCTTGCCTCGAAATTGGACGCGGAAGAGCGAGCCGTGCTCACCAACCCGCAGGTCTATTTGCGGGAGGACCTGGTTCAGGTTTTCGGGACGACAGAGCGTGGTCCTTTGCAGGCCAACATCTTGCTCTCGATCACTCCTGACATCACATCGGATGGATCGATTGAATTTTCCCTTACCGGCGCCGAAATCGGACCGATCCCCGCCCCGGACGCCTTACGCGAGACCATCTCTGCACTGCTCACGGAAGCCTTCACCGGTACGCTGGGTTCACTGGCGACCGGCATTCGAGTTACCTCCATCGCAGTTGGCAATGGTGAAATGGCCATTGTCGGTGAGCTGCGTTGACCGGGGCCATTATACCAGTGCGGAAATAGACCAGCAATGAGACGACTTCTGCTGACATTGACAACGGTATTGCTTCTGACGGCTTGCACAGCTCCTTCCACGACCGCAGGCATGATGATGGTGTCACTACAAAAAGGTGAGGAACTCCTCGACCTGACACTGCCATCCGGCTCCACGGTCCAGGAGGCGCTGGATGCATCAGGGCTGGAAACCTCTTCACTCGATAAAGTGGATCCCCCTCGCTACACCGTTCTCACAGAGGGCACACGCATCCTTATTACCGAAGTCACCGAGCGTTTTGAAATCGAGCAAGTGGCGATCCCCTTCGAGTCACAGATTATTCGCAATGAAGCCCTTCCTGAAGGCGAGCAACGTCTCCTGCAGCCCGGTTCCAACGGGGTGCAGGAAATTACATACCGCATTGTTGAAGAACAGGGCGTGGAAATCCTCCGCACCCCGGTCAAGAATGTGGTCCTCGAAGCAGCCGTCCCGGAAATTGTGATGATCGGTTCCCAGACCGCATATGCAGCCCTTCCCATTGACGGCATGCTTGCGTACGTGGCGGGAGGGAACGCCTGGCTGATGCAGGGCAACACAAGCAACCGGCGCCCGCTCACAGTTACTGGCGACCTTGATGGACGAGTGCTTGAACTTTCCCCGGACGGGGAATGGCTTCTTTTTACACGTGCCACCGAGGATGATGACATCAATTCTCTCTGGGTGCTTTCCCTGACAAGCGCAGCTGCCGAGCCCATTGACACAGGCGCCGTCAACATCGTCCACTTCGCTGACTGGCAACCCTCAGAGACAGCCTCACTGGTGGCGTATTCGACAAGCGAACCAAGTCCTTCACCGCCCGGCTGGCAGGCCAACAATGATCTCATCCTTATCCGGGTCTACTCTGACGGGCGGATTTCCCTTCCTGCCACCATCCTCGAACCCAACGCCGGCGGTCTCTATGGCTGGTGGGGAACCCAGTTCATCTGGGATTGGGCAGGCAGTCAGCTTGCCTATGCGCGCGCGGATGGGATCGGTTTCGTAAACATTGAAGGACAATCCGCCTCACAGCTTGTCAGTGTGACACCTTTCCAGACCCTCAGTGATTGGGCCTGGGTGACAGGGTTGGCGTGGGGTCACGACAACAGCACGCTGTATTTTATTGACCATGGTGAGCCGGTTGGTCTGGAGACAGCCGACAGTTCACCCGTATTCAATCTCGTTGCGCTACCGGACGGCGAACCGACCCCGCTTACGCTCCAGGAGAGAACAGGCATGTTTGCACAACCTGTTCTTTCGCCTGTTCAGTCTCAAGGGGATGGCGAGGCAAAGGCACAGCTTGCCTTTCTGCAAGCGCTGTCCCCCCTGGAGAGCAATGACAGCGCCTACCGACTTTGTGTCATGGATAGGGATGGCAGCAATCTAAGCGTGCTCTTCCCGCCTGAGGGTGATCCGGGACTGCAGCCTCAACGAGTGGAGTGGTCTCCCGACAGTGCCTTGATTGCCATCATTTATCGCGGCGATCTCTGGATGGTGGATGCCGAAACAGGACAGGGGCAACGCCTCACCGGAGATTCACAGGTTCAACACATAGACTGGATTCCCTGAGAGCAGCGGGATCCTGGTTGGAGGAGGTCTATCTTGAGGATTCTCGTCACCGGCGGTGCCGGTTTCATCGGCTCACATCTTTGTGAGCGCCTATTAAGGGAAGGGCATCGGGTCGTCGTTGTGGACAATCTGGTCACCGGAAGCCTCGACAACATCAAACATCTCTTTGGCAGAGATGATTTTGAGTTCTTTAAGCACGACGTTTCCAACTTCATTTTTGTGCCCGGCGAGATCGATGCCGTCATGCATCTTGCTTCCCCGGCAAGCCCCAATCCAAGCTCTCCCTATGGCTATCCGCAGCTGCCGATCCAGACGCTCAAGGTCGGCGCGCTCGGAACCCACAATGCGCTTGGTGTGGCACGCGTGCACCAGGCACGATTTCTGCTTGCATCAACCTCCGAAGTATATGGTGATCCTCAAGTTCACCCCCAGTCTGAAACCTATTGGGGTCATGTAGATCCAATCGGAGAGCGTTCCGTCTACGACGAGGCAAAACGCTTCGCGGAGGCGATAACGATGGCCTACCACCGCTACCACGGGCTAGACACGCACATCGTTCGCATTTTCAACACCTATGGTCCTCGCATGCGGCTCGATGACGGCCGTGTTATTCCCAACTTCGTCTGTCAGGCGCTGGCCGGAGAGCCCATCACAGTGTATGGTGACGGAACCCAGACACGTAGTTTTTGCTATGTTGACGATCAAGTGGATGGCCTCTACCGCTTGCTGATGTCTGGCGAACATCTCCCCGTCAATGTCGGAAATCCGAACGAAATCACCATCCTTCAGCTTGCAGAGGAGATCATTCAACTCACCGGCAGTTCCTCAGCCATCGACATTCTGCCTGATCGACTGCCTGCATCGGATCCCAAACGGCGCAAGCCAGATATCACGCGAGCTCGCTCACTGCTTGATTGGGAGCCACGCATCGATTTACACACCGGTCTATCACGCACCATCGACGATTTTAAGCAACGTTTATGAAACCACTGTCTCCAAAATCCAAGCGTGAATTGATACGATTCCTCAAGTTTTCGGTTGTTGGCATCATTGGTGCTGTTGTTGACTTTGGTACGTTCAACATCCTCACAAATGTCTTCCATGTGTGGAGTATTGGAGCCAGCGTATTCTCGTTCATCGCCGCCGTTACCAGCAATTTCATCTGGAACCGCAATTGGACGTATCCGGACTCGCGCAGTAAACCCATCCTGCATCAAGCAGCGCAATTTGGGCTGGTGAATCTCGGTGGTCTCATCATCCGCACACCGCTTTTTGCCTTCGCCGAGGCACCCATGATCCAGCTCTCGTCCCGGCTGCTGACATGGCCCTGGCTAAGCCCCTTGATCGAAATGACATTTGGAACCGCGACGGTCATGGGCCGTAACCTCTCGCTTGCATTGGCCGTTGGCGTTGTCATGTTCTGGAATTTTGGCGTCAACCGCTTCTGGACCTATTCCGATGTAGGTTGAAAGGACCTTCTGCACTTGCGGGGGATGCTCTTGATTCTATAATGGTCGTATTGGTGGTGACCTAGATGAAGAAGAAGAGGAACTCGAAACGCCCCATCCCCATTTACTCAACGCCAGGCGACTGGGTTGCTCTGATGGTTTTTCCCCATCTTTTCAACACCCTGGGTGAATGGATTGGCTGGGTCACCAAAGACCGTCAGGTCTTTGACGTAGATGGCATTTATGTTGGCTGGATAACCAGCGACCCCCGCATTCTTCGCAAACGTGTGTATGAACACTTAATGCCGCGTCGCGAACCTCCTGCCTTTCCTGGACGTGTGCGCCCTCCTGCCACGGTTCCCCTCCCTCCGATGATGGCGGAACTGCCATTCTCGGTGATCGATGTGATGGATGAAGAGCCAGAACGTCTGCACACCACCGATGCGGGTGAGCTTCGGGATGATATGGACTGATGGTCCATTTCGTGGGGGAGATGTGAGCAAAACAGTTCGAACGCTGACCGATCTACTCTCTCTCGCCGGTTCAAAGCGATTCTTAGAAACCCCTCCGACGGAAGATCTTGGTTTTGCTGAAGCTTTGCATTTCCCCTTTCTCGCGCTGGTTGGACAACGCGAAATGAAACTGGCGCTCCTGCTCACCATCATCAACCCCAACATCGGTGGCGCGTTGCTGATCGGTCCGCGAGGGACAGGCAAGACGACGGCGGTGCGCGGATTAGCGCCGTTGCTCCCCGATGTACAACGCAGCCGATGTCCGTATGGTTGCCTCCCAGAAGACATCGAAGCAGGAGGTATGGATGCTGTCTGCCCCGATTGTGCGAAACGGTATGGGGAAAATCAGCCGCTCACCTTTACGGATCGTGTCTCGCTGATTGAACTTCCCCTCAATGCCCGGCTGGAGGATGTGATTGGCTCGCTATCCGAGCAAGGGCCGCATGTGCGCATGCGCATCCGCCGGGGCATCCTCTCAAGGGCAGATCAGAATATTCTCTATGCCGATGAAGTGAATCTATTGAGTGATCCCGTCGTGGATGCGATGTTGGACGCAGCCGCCCAGGGCACCTACAGCGTCCACCGCGGCTCCCAGGTGGCGACCTACCGCTCGCGCTTTAATCTGATCGGTTGCATGAATCCGGAAGAGGGAAGGCTCCGCCCACAGATTCTTGATCGCTTTGGTCTGCGCGTCATTGTTCCGGGCATAAGCGACCGTACCGATCGGATGGAGGCTTACCGCCGCGCGCTCGCATACCGTCGCAGTCCGCTGGCGTTCAGCCAGCAATATGCTCACTTTACGGAGCAGATTAGGGTGGAGCTCGAAGACACGCGTGAAAAAATCCAGGAGACCACCCTGCTCCAACGCACACGCGACGCGGGCCTTGCGATGATCGAAAGGCTTGGCATTCATTCGTTGAGGGCTGAGCTGACTCTGTTCGAGGCCGCCCGTGCCTACACTGTCGCTGATGGAAGAAAACGCGTTCGCGTCGAGGATGTCCGCATTGTAGCGCCGATGGCCCTGCGAATGCGTCGTTCCTCGTTCATGCAGGGTTTCCTTGACGCACAAGCAACAGAGGACGTCGAAATTCTCGCCGCTCTTGATGTTCCGCTTGACAAACTCGGTGGGGATGAGGAAAAGAAAAACACCCCGGAACGTTGAGATCAAGGGTGTTCTTGTACTGGATGTTGATTACATCATTGTTTCAAGAAATTTGACCGCCTGCCCGACCGTGAGGATCTTCTGAGCATCTTCGTCCGATATTTCGCCGCCAAATTTTTCTTCAAACGCCATGATCATTTCGACCAGATCCAGCGAATCGGCTTCCAGATCTTCCCGAAAACGCGCCTCCATGGTCACCTTTGCCTCATCAACACCCAGCAGGTCTACGATGATGCCCCTGACTTCCTCAAATGTGTCGGCCATCTGTCAACTCCTTTTAATTCATGCGATAATAGATCTGCGCGGATTGTAACGATGGTTCGTTAATAATGCAAGCTGCCGTGCGATCAGCGTATCGCACGACCTCCAATCAAGGAAACACAGCATGACAGATGAAGTTACGCCTATCGTCTCTCGAAAACAGGAGCATATCCGCATCAATCTTGAGGAAGATGTCGAATCCGGGCTCACAACGGGCTTCGAGCATGTTCACCTCCCGCATGAGGCACTTCCGGAACTCAACCTTGAGGAGATCGACCTCTCCACCTCCTTCATGAACAAGCAGTTACGCGTTCCTATCCTGATATCCTCGATGACAGGTGGAACCGATGAGGCCCATCGAATCAACCGCAACCTGGCACGCGCAGCTCAGCAACACGGCATAGCTATGGGGCTCGGTTCTCAACGAGCCGCAATCGAGCGCACTGACACCGCCCCGACCTTTCAAGTTCGCTCAGAGGCACCGGACATCCTGCTTTTCGCTAATCTTGGCGCAGTGCAGCTGAACACCGGATATGGACCAGAGGAATGTCGACAAACGGTGGAGATGGTTGGCGCTGATGCGCTCGTGCTGCACCTCAACCCACTACAGGAAGCGCTTCAGCCAGGTGGAGATACCCATTTTCGCGGTCTCCTCGCGCGCATCAAGCAGGTCTGTGATTCGCTGGATGTGCCGGTGATTGTGAAGGAAGTCGGATGGGGCATCAGTGTTGAAACAGCCCGTAAGCTCCTTGCGTGCGGTGTGAACGCCGTCGATGTAGCCGGTGCTGGGGGAACGTCATGGTCTCAGGTGGAGAGGCATCGCGCAGCCACCCCGCAAGATGCGCACACCGCCTCCCTCTTCCGCGCATGGGGCATCCCTACGGCGATCGCCGTGAAGGACATACGGTCCGCGTTTCCTGACCTTCCATTAATCGCTTCCGGGGGGCTCCGTCACGGCCTGCATCTGGCAAAGGCGCTTGCGCTCGGCGCGGACATGGGTGGTTTCGCAGGCCCTATGCTCAAGGCTGCCGTTGATTCGTCTGAAGCTGTTTCAGCACTCCTCACACGCATTTCGCGGGAGCTAAGGATCAGCATGTTTGCTTCCGGATGCGCTGACATCCCATCACTAAAGTCGAAGCCGGTAAGGATGGCTGTATGACGCCCCCTCCCCTCACGGAACGCATGCTTGCCGCCCTTGAAACTCGTCTGCATGATGAAGTCACCGTTCTCAACAGACCACCTTATGGGGAAATGTACGCGATGATGGCTTATCATCTCGGCTGGTCGGGAGATGCGGAGAGTCGTGGCAAACGCCTTCGTCCGCTGCTGACCCTGCTTTCATGTGATTCTGCAGGCGGCGAGTGGGAGCAAGCACTCCCTGCAGCAACGGCGATCGAGCTTATCCATAACTTTTCCCTCATCCATGATGACATAGAGGATCAAAGCGCTACTCGCCGAGGTCGTCCTACCGTATGGAATCGATGGGGTCTGGCCCAGGCGCTGAACATCGGCGATGCGATGTACACGCTCGCCTTTCTTGCCATGAACGGCCTTGAGCGTGAAGCACTTCCGACTGAGCGTGTACGGACCTGCCGCCGCATGATTGAGGACGCGTGTCTTTCATTAACCCGGGGACAATATCTCGATATTTCATTTGAAACTCGGAAATCCATCAGCCGTGCGACCTACCAGCGGATGATCGGGGGGAAGACAGCTGCCCTGCTGGCGGCTGCAGCTGGCGCTGGCGCATGCCTTGCTTGCGACTCACCCGCACGAATCCACGCCTTTCACGCTTTTGGTCACCATCTTGGTCTTGCTTTCCAGATTGAGGATGACATCCTTGGAATTTGGGGCGATCCGCAGCAAACAGGCAAACCATGCGGCGATGACCTTCTTCACCGCAAACTAACCTTTCCCGTGCTTATCGCCCTTGACGAATCAAAGGACTTTCTGCAGCTCTGGGAGCAATCCGGAACAAGTGTAGAGATCTATCTTGAAACCCTCGAGTCCACCTCCGCCCGCGCTGAGGCTGAGCAGACGTCCAATTACCATACCAGTCTCGCACTTGAATCATTGCGAAATGGCAAACCGAAGGGGGAAGCCGGACAGCTGCTGGTTACGCTCGCACAGAACTTGCTTCAACGCCGCACCTGAGAGCGAAATTGACGCCTGCCCGTTAGTCTTGCCACTCATGGTCATGCTATAATCTCTCAACGTTTCCTACGGAAGGAAAATGCGAAGAACGACACGCGCACTGGACGGCACAAATGGGGAAACCGGCCAGCTGGGTCAGCTCCAGCCGGGTATTACCCTGCAGGAACGCTACCTGATCCTTGGCCTGATCGGGGCCGGTGGCATGAGTTCGGTCTACAAAGGCCGTGACCTTCACTTTCCAAATGTGACCAAGGTCGTTGCCATCAAGGAAATGATCAACCTCGCGGCCGATCCGACCATGTATGAGATGGTTGTGAAGAACTTTGAGCGCGAAGCGGATTTGCTCGCCACGCTTTCCCATCCTTCCATCCCCCGCATTTTCGATTATTTCACCCACGAGAACAGCTCCTACCTTGTGATGGAATTCATCAAAGGCCGCAACCTGGAACAGATCTTGCGAGAACAGGATGATTTCATCAGTGAGGAACAGGTCATCACATGGGCTGTCGAACTCTGTGATGTCCTCAGCTATCTGCACAACCATCAGCCGCAGCCCATCATTTTCCGTGACATGAAGCCCTCGAATGTCATGGTTGATCAACACGATCACATCCGCGTGATTGACTTTGGCATTGCCCGGGTTTTCCAACCAGGTCAGAAGGGAACCATGATCGGCACGGAAGGCTACTCTCCCCCGGAGCAATACCGGGGTGAGGCATCGCCCGCAGGGGACATTTACGCTCTCGGTGCCACGTTGCATCATTTACTCACCCGGCGAGATCCGCGCATCGAACCCCCCTTTTCCTTCAGCGAGCGACCCATCCGGGAGATCAATCCCAAGGTATCGCCGGAACTTGTACAGGTGATTGAACGCTCACTCGCTTACGACCCCAAGGATCGCTACCACTCTGCGGAGGGCATGAAAAACGCGCTCTCCTCCACAGCCAAGAACACGGGCATCCTGATTAATCCCCGCACTGCCGCCACCCCTATTTCAAGTAGCGACGTCAAGGAACTATGGTCCTTCGAATGCGAGGATGAAATCCGCGGCACACCCATTGTCCATAACGGCGTGCTCTACGTAGGCTGTTATGACAACAACCTGTACGCGCTTGACGCTAAATCCGGTGAGTTCCTCTGGAAATACGCTGCCGAGGGAGGGATAACCGGAAAGCCTGCCGCTTACGAAGACATGGTTTTTGTCGGTTCCGAAGACCAACGCATGCACGCCGTCTCAACGAATCGCGGCAAACTCGTCTGGCTGTATTACACAGAGGGACCTATTCGCTCTTCCCCCACCATTTCCGACGGCCATCTCTTTTTTGGCTCCGACGATCGCCGCCTGCATGTGGTGAATATGCTCAACGGAAGACGGGCTTGGCGAGAAGAAACCTCCGGCTTCATCTGGTCCCGCCCCTGCGCCGTGAACGAGCGGATCTATTTTGGCTGTGAAAGCGGTGACTTCTATTGCTACGACTTCAAAGGCGACTTGAAGTGGCGAAAACGCTTGAAACGCGCGGCTACCTCCTCTCCCGTCTTTGAGGACGGCGTCATTTATGTGGGCTCCAAGGACTGGACACTCTACGCGTTGGAAGCGGATAACGGCTACCAAATCTGGCGCTTCCGAATGGGAGGTCCGACCATTTCGTCTCCTGTCTTCTCCGAGGGGATGCTCTTCCTCGGTTGCGGTGACAAGAATATCTACGCCATTAACGCTCGCAACAAACGTGAAGTCTGGCGCTACGAAACAGAGCACCAGGTGACCAGTTCACCCATCATTTTTGAAGACTCCCTCTATTGTGGCTCTGTGGATGGAGGTTTATACTGTCTTGAAATCCGGTCAGGTCGCTTCCGCTGGCGGTTCCAAACGGAAGGACCCATCACCGGAGATGCTGTCATTAACGACAATATTCTGTATGTTGGTTCAACCGACCATAAAGTATACGCGTTGCTTACCTGAACACTAGGAGGATGGTCAAAGCTGTATGAGCGTATTCGAGCACTTTAAATCCATCTTTCGAAACAGTGATGAGCCGCGTGAACATCTGCTTGGTTCGGACCTGCCCCATAGTGCCTACCCCTTCCCGGATATCGCTCTCGAGAAGACAGCGCGCACAATTACCGTGGGCTCTGCACAATCTACCGGCATCGAACGCTCACACAATGAAGATTCGCTGCTGGTCTTCCTGGGCAACACCGCCAGCCACAACACCATCCCTTCCTTTGGTCTTTTCATTGTCGCCGACGGAATGGGAGGTCACCGAGCCGGGGAGATTGCCAGCTCAGTCTCCGTTCGTACGGTCGCCCACCGCTTTCTGCAGGAAACCTTTCTGCGGCTTCTGGATCAGCGTTCTCTGGATGAGATGCCGCCGTTGCTTGACATCATGCGCGATGCGCTTCAGGAAGCAAATCAGCACGTCGTGCAGGTTGTTCCCGGTGGAGGTACAACCCTCACAACGGTGGCCATGCTGGGCCATCAACTGACCATCGGCCATGTCGGGGATAGCCGTGCCTACCTGCTTCAGGATGACTCCTTTGAACTTCTCACTCGTGACCATTCCTTGGTTGAACGGCTTCGGGAGCTTGGTCAGCTCACCAAGGAGGAAGCGGATAATCACCCTCAGCGCAATGTTCTCTATCGAGCCATTGGCCAGGGCGAAAGCCTTGAGGTCGATGTGGAGACCTGCCGCGTCCCCAATGGAGCCTCCCTGTTAATCTGCTCTGATGGACTATGGGGCGTCGTTGAGGAGGACGCCATCCTGCGCATCATCACCAGTTCCAAGCATCCCCAGGAGGCATGTGAACGGATGGTCAGCGCAGCAAATGAAGCAGGCGGACCGGATAACATTACGGCCATTTTGATTCATTTTCCGTTACTTGAGGAGTAAATTCATTGTCGGGGGATAAAGACTATTATTCACTCCTAGGGGTTCCTCGAAACGCAACGCAGGAACAAATTCGCCGCGCCTACCGCGAAGCTGCGCTTCGGCTGCATCCAGACCGCAACATTGAACCCGGTGATACCGAGGTCTTCCTTGATGTCGGGCAGGCATATGAAACGCTTGTAGATCCCGAGACCCGCGCAGCGTATGATGCCCAGTTGCTCGAGAAGGAATCGGAGATGGCCGAAAGGTCTTGCTTCCAATGCAGGACCCTGCACAGCCGCCGCAAGATCCTTGTCCTGGACGAACCCCAGGTCCATTATCTCCTCCTCAAACTGCGCACAGCCGAGCACTTGCCTGAAATCCGCCCGCAGATCAACATTTGTGTTGTCATTGATCGCTCCACCTCCATGCGCGGACAGCGCATGGACCAGGTTCGCTCAGCCGTGTTGACGATACTGGGTGACCTGCATGAAGACGACAGCGCTTCCGTCGTCGCGTTCAGCGACCGTGCCGAGGTGATTGTCTCGCCGGATCACGCGAAGGATATACCCACGGCGCGCGCCCGGCTCAGTTTGCTCCAGGCCGACGGCGGCACCGAGATCGGCCAGGGATTGCAGTCAGGTCTTGCCGAGCTTGACCGTCGGATGACACCTGAATCCATCAGCCACCTTATCCTCATCACCGATGGTCGTACCTATGGAGATGAAGACCTCTGTCTCGAACTGGCCTCCCAAGCACATGACAAATCGATTTCTATCAACAGCATCGGTATCGGAGCAGACTGGAACGACCGACTCCTGGACGAGATCGCCAGCAGGACGGGCGGGAATGTCGTCTTCCTCAGTACGCCGACGGCGGTGACAGATCTACTGCACAACATCTTTGACTCCCTCAGCCAGGTCGTCGCCGGAAATGTTCAGCTCACAGGCGCGATCGGACAATCCCTGGACCTGAGGTCCGCCTTCCGACTCCGACCCGATCCGATGCCGCTGGGAGACCGGCTTCCACTTTCCTTGGGCAACCTTCTGAAAGACAGCTCCATCGAAGTGCTGCTTGAGCTGGTTGTGCATCCCGTCTCCGAGCAAGGCGCTCTTTCCATCGCTCATTTGACGATTTCCGGCGAAATCCTCAACCCGACCATCGACTGCACCGACCTTCCTCTTGCCATCCTTTCTGACGTGACCGACACGCCTGACACCGAACCGCCGGCATCGGACATCGTGGATGCCCTCAACAAAATCGCCATGTACCGCTTGCAGGAAAAGGCGCGCCATGAGGCAGAACTTGGGCAGGTTAAGCAAGCCGCCCGCAGACTGGAAAACCTCGCTACCCACCTGCTATCCTATGGGGAGAAAGAACTGGCCAAAGCTGCCCTGAACGAGGCCGTCCGTCTCGGTCATACCCAGCGGCTCTCCAGTGAGGGAGAGAAAACACTGAAGTACGGCACACGAGCGCTGTTGCTGCCGGCAAAGACCGGTGAACCATGATTGAGTGCCCTGTCTGTAAACACCAGGAATTTGTGGGAACGATGTACTGCAGCGAATGCGGTGCGCGTTTGGTTTCCGTGTCGCCTTTCCCAACCGTATCCATCCCCCGGGATAAAATTTCCGAAGAAGCCCTGGCAACCAAGCCAACGGCCCCAGAAGGCCCAGAACTCTCCAGCGGAGCGCTTCTCGGCTTGCGCATCCTGTCGAGCGGCGATGTGCTTTCACTCCTGGGTAGAGAAAACTATACACTTGGCCGTGCCGGGAAAGGCCAGGCGATCGTTCCTGACGCGGATCTGGGTGCATTCGATGCGTATGACGAAGGCGTATCCAGGCTGCATGCGGAAATCCGCGTCCAGCCCGATTCCATCTCGCTCGTCGATCTGGATAGCGCCAATGGAACCCTGGTGAATGGGAAACGGATCAATCCACAGGAACCCACCCTGGTTCGTCATGGTGATATTATTCAGCTGGGTCGCATGCGTCTCCAGCTTATTTCGAGATTGAGAAAATAAGGCGAGGTTATTATGCCCATCAGCGTACTTGTCCATCTCACCGGCGAAGATCCCGTACTGGGTGAGGTCGAAGAGGTCCCAAAGCCGAACGACAACTACATCATTGTCAACAATCCACGTCGTCGCGATGAGAAAGAACTCAAGTATCTCCATGAGACTGTCGTCACCGTTATCTGGCCCGCTCATCGCATCAACTTCATCGAGATTCTCCCCTCCCGCGAGGAGGAAGAGCTGATCGGCTTTGTCCGTGAGTAATTCGCACGAAGCGGGTCACCTTCACCGTCGGATCCTGGTTGTCGATGACGAACCGCGCATGATTCATTTCATCCGGCTCAACCTCGAACATGATGGATTCCAGGTGTATGAAGCGACATCGGGCTCGCATGCGCTGGAGAAAATGCGGGACCATCTTCCGGATCTCATCCTGCTCGATGTGATGATGCCTGACCTGGATGGCTTCGAAACCCTGCGCCTCATCCGCGAAATCTCCACCGTGCCGGTCATCATGCTGACGGCAAAGGGCGAAGAGGATGATCGTGTGCGCGGCCTTGAGCTTGGTGCTGATGATTACGTCACCAAACCCTTCAGTCCGCGCGAGCTGGTCAGCCGTGTCAAGGCTGTACTCCGTCGTACAGAGATGCCAGGACAATCGACATCAGAAGTCATCGAGGTCGATGATCGGCTCAAACTTGATTTTGACCGGCGTGAGGTCTGGGTTGAAGGCGAGAACATCAACCTGCGCCCCACGGAGTACCGGCTGCTGTACCATCTCGTTCAAAATGCTGGCTGGGTCGTCCCGCATGATCAGTTGCTGGCAAAGGTCTGGGGCTACGAATACCGCGAGGAAACCCATTACCTCCGTCTCTACATCAACTACCTGCGCAAGAAGCTTGAAGCGGATCCCGCTCATCCAGCCTACATCCTCACCGAACGTGGCGTGGGTTATCGCTTCGTGGACTACCGCCGAAAGCAGAAGGAGTGAATGAGCGGAAATTGCATCTGTAGGTGGATATCGATAAAATGCTATCTGCCCATACTGAAAACCTGGAGATAATCTGTGTCTCGACAACGAATACTTCTCGTTGATGATCATGAAGTCGTCCGCCTGGGTCTGCGCACGCTCCTCGAACAGCAGCCAGATTTCGAGGTTGTCGCCGAAGCGGCGACCTCCCGCGAAGCCATCGAACGCACCGCACTGCATAAACCGGACGTGGTTGTCATGGACATTCGCCTTAAAGGCGGTTCTGGCATCGATGCCTGTCAGGAGATAACCGACAACCATCCTGACGTGAAGGTCATCATGCTCACTTCCTATGCTGAAGATGAGATGTTGTTCGCAGCCATCCGTGCTGGCGCCTCCGGCTATGTCCTCAAGCAAATTGGCGGAGATGAACTTATCAACGCCATCAAGACCGTGGGCGAAGGCGAAGCGTTGCTCGACCCCTCCGTCACCCAGCGCGTCTTCCAGGAAGTGCGAAAAGCCGCGCGTGAAGAGGAAGCGTCCGCGTTTTCCGAACTCACCCAGCAGGAAATGCATGTCCTCCAGCTTGTGTCCGAGGGGCGCACCAACCGTCAAATTGCCGAGCTGCTCTTCCTTGGAGAAGGCACTGTGCGCAACTACGTCAGCAGCATCCTCTCCAAACTTGACGTCCGCAACCGGGCAGAAGCTGCTGCCTACGCCGTAGAACACAACCTGCGCGACTACCTCTAGAACCAAAACGCACACCCATGTGGGGTGTGCATGTTCTTTTCTCCGGGATGGCGCGCCTCAGTGTGTCATCACCCCGGGCGCATCATTGTGATAACCAAGCGGCGCACCGTGCGCTGCTTCATAGGCAATAGCATCCATCCAGTCCTGCACAGCTTCCTCCAACCGCCTCAAGAGGGACAGCCGCCGCGCAATGAGAGATACTTTTTGGCCGGCTTCCGTGCAGAGTTCGTCCAGGAGAACCCGGTCCTCAAATTCCAACCTCTCTGCGCTGCGAAGAATGTCCTGCCCGAGCTTAAGACTGCACATCTGCCGGAAGGAATCCACAATGTCAGTGCTGGTCAACTCGGGCATCTGGACGCCAAAATCCCTCATGGCTTGCACCAGATCCTGCCGCACTTCAAGACCTTCCTGACTGAGGTTGGATTGAATGGCATGGATGGCTTCCAGCACATCACGCAAAATGCCGAAGGAGGATTCGCCAGCAAGCACGAGTTCTTCCAGAAGATCATTGAGCGGTTGCTCATCGCCCTTCGTAAGGCACTCCTTGATCAGATGTTCTGCCTTCATGCGGACATAGGAGCGTTCCGCGAAGGATAGGAGTTCGTTCAGAGGGTCATTCACGTGTCTCGCCTTCTACTCGCTTCTCGGTCGCCAACCCCCTCAGGGTGGACCAAGTATAGATACCATCCCGATGGCCGTCAGCCCAGGTTGGCTGCAGAGCGTAGTTCCCGGTGGGATCCAGTGCCGTCAGCTTGAGTGCCTCTGGTGAGAGCGGCCGATCAACATCGAGTTCCTTGCAGGTGGCGCAGGGGCAATTTCGGCGCAACGTGTTGAAGGAAAGCTCCTGTACATGCCCATCATCCCAATGGATTTCCACCAGTTGGTCCGCTTTTCGCACCGACACTTTCACCGCTCTCATCTCATCCCCTCCGGGGGACCAACTATAGCGCAGGATGCGGGTTTCAGCAAATCTAGGAATCCGCCAGGAGAAGGAAACGATCATCCGCCCAGCCTGCCTGCGCTTCATCATAGGGATTGACGAGGAACCACCAGCGGACATCGCCAAGATTTACTGGGCCACCACGTACCTCGAAGATTTCATTCTCAAGCGCTACCAGCACCACCGCTGACTCGATACCTGCTTCATTGCGGAGATTCAACCCATCACCCCCGGTTCCCGCAACCTGGACCCAGTCACCGGTTGAAAACTGCCGTTGACCCCCTTCTGCATCTGCATCGACGGTTGGCTCTCGCTGTCCTGCGGTTTCTGCCTCATACTCATCGGGGGAGGAGGTCTCCACAAAATCAGGATAGATCATGACGATGGTGGGTTGCACATCCGATTCACTGCGCCCGAAGCGGGTGAGCCCTAATCCAAAGGTCAGGATGAATGCAAGCAGAATACCCGCTGCGATGCCGATATAGATGTGACGCCGGCGTGCAGACATGCTGGATGCTGAAATGGGTTTGGTCGAACCCGGATCCGAAGACGTTGGTGTCATACCTTCATCCTTCCTCGGCGGGTGTAAACAGGCGAGCCTGGCCGCTGTCCGGTACGAGCACTGCGAGCGCCTGTTTCTTTGTGGTAAAGGACATTTCCTTCACCAGCCCGTGCGGCTCCCCATCCAGTTGTAAATCTACCTCTGTGTCGGGCTTCAATACAGCTGCATTCTCTCGGAAATGAATCACACCGGGAGCGTTGACGTGGGTTCCGCGGAAAACCTGAAATACTCGCAGCAATGCATCCGCGATCGTCTCTCCGCCAATCAACCAGAAGTCAAGCAGACCATCATCCACTTTCGCGCCAGGTGCCAACTCGAGCAAACCGCCTGCATAAGCGGGTATATTACACGCTACTGAGATCAGCATGCGCCCTTTCCACTGATACCCTCCCGCCTGAGCGGTGAGGGGCATGCCATCCCATTGGAGCGAATTCCATAATGCCTGCGTGGCGTACTGGGTGGTGGTGAAAGCTTTCTCCCAGCGCTCGCGTGGTTCGAGCGCGTTGACCACCTTCGCATCCAGCCCGAGCCCAGCCCACAGCAGGAACGGCTTATTGTTGCACATACCCAGATCAACGCGTCGCACGCGGCCTGTTGCAAGCTCCTTCGCCGCCTTCTCCAGGGCATCCAAGTGAACAAGATCAAAACGCTGCAGTCCCAGCTCCTGTGCGAACACATTCATGGTGCCCGTCGGCAGGATGCCGAGCGCAGTTGAACTCCCGGCCAGCGCGCTGGCAACCGTGCCAACCGTGCCATCCCCACCGGCTACGAAGATGGCATCACAGCCATCCTCAACAGCTCGGACACTCATCGGATGCAGGTTTTTCGGACTGCCTACATCAATGAGGTCAACATCCCAGTCAAATTGTGCCAGCACCTTTGCTGCCCGTTGAAGATAAGGCTTCGCCGGCAAGCGTCCTGACGCCGGGTTGTAAAGCAGTCGTCCTGTTCTCACAACGCCTCCAGAACCCGTATTATAGCGCGTTCGCAGCGGTTGCCGTTAGATGCAATGACCGTTAGAATTTGACCAGGAGAGACGCAGCATGCAGACCAACCGCCTAGGAAAACGCTACGAGATTGTCGAACGCCTTGGATCAGGCGGGATGGCGCATGTGTACAAGGCCTACGACACCAAACTACAGCGTGAGGTGGCGGTCAAGATCCTTCGGGAGAGCCTGGTCGCGGATACTGCCCTCACTGCTCGTTTTCTGCGTGAAGCTCGAGCTGCAGCCAATTTGAGTCACCCCAATCTCGTTACCGTGCACGATTTCGGTCAGGACCGGGAGCGCTACTACATTGTCATGGAATCCATCCCCGGTTCGGACCTGAAGACGATTCTGCGTGAAGAAGGTCCTCTTTCGATCGATCGCTCGGTGGTCATCATGATTCAAGTTGCTGCAGGCATTGGCTATGCGCACCGCGCAGGCTTGATTCATTGCGACCTCAAGCCCCACAACATCCTCATTACAAAGGACGAGCGTGTCAAGGTGACCGATTTCGGTATTTCGCGCGCCCTGGCATCCATCCGCCCCGATGAACATGCCGACGTCGTCTGGGGAAGCCCGCTCTACTTCTCACCCGAACAGGCTAGCGGTGCACCACCCTCTCCTGCGAGCGATGTGTACTCGCTTGGTATCATCCTCTATGAAATGCTCGCTGGGCGCCTGCCCTTTGACGGTAAGAACGCGGACGATCTGGCACAGATGCACCTGCGCCAATCCGCCCCGGATATCCGTGAGTATCGACCGGAAACACCGCCTACACTCGCCCTGATTCTTGAGAAAACGCTCTCCAAGGAACCTTCCCAGCGCTACCGCACGGCAGATCAATTCGGGCAAATCCTGAACACCTTCCGGGAACAGGGTTCACCCGTCAGCCAGCCATCCTCCACAAAGCAGCAACCTGACGAGGATGTCGAAAGACCAAGCAAACCCGTCGACTGGCCCGCCATCCTGCTGGGTCTCCTGGCCTTTATCGCCGTTGGCGGTCTGATTCCGCTCTGGCTCTGGGTATGCCTGCTCTACCCTTCGTGCCCCCTCACGCCGTAATCTAGTGCAACCTGCAGGTGCCGCGGTATAATTCTCTCGGCACCAAAGGTCTTATGTCATTTTCTAGTGCGTCATGCACTGTAGGAGGTTGTTGTGAATTCACCTCGAGGGCGCAATTCATTTGTCCTCTTGATCCTCATCATGATCGTGGTCGTCCTCGTCTATCAGTTTCGGGATACCAGTGGTCAAACCGAGTTCATCCCCTTGAACGAGGTTGTCCGTCTGATCCAGGCCGGTGACATTGTACGTATCGATGTAGACGAGGATGAACTGGAGCTGCACTCCGCCGACGGAGAAACATTCCTGACGCGTAAAGAACCCGCGCGCACTGCAGTGGAGCAATTGCTGGACCTTGGCGTAACATCCGAGGACCTGCGTCGAGAAGGGTTTGAACTCGAGATTCGCGAGCCAAGCAACTGGAACACCGTCCTCAGTCTCGTCACCTACATACTTCCTTCTCTGTTTGTCGTTGGGCTGATGTACATGATGCTTCGCCAGGCACAGGGCAGCAACAATCAAGCCATGTCCTTTGGCAAGAGCCGTGCACGCATGTTCACCGGTGATCAACCAACGGTCACCTTCGACGATGTGGCCGGGGTCGAGGAAGCCAAGGAGGAACTTCAAGAAGTGGTGGAGTTCCTCAAGGAACCCGAGAAATTCATCGCGCTGGGCGCCCGCATCCCCAAAGGCGTGCTTCTTATCGGCCTTCCGGGAACAGGTAAGACGCTATTGGCAAAAGCTGTATCCGGCGAAGCGGGCGTGCCCTTCTTTTCCATTTCCGGTTCGGAATTCGTTGAGATGTTCGTCGGTGTTGGCGCCAGCCGTGTGCGCGACCTGTTTGATCAGGCCAAGCGACACTCCCCCTGTATCATCTTCGTCGACGAGATTGACGCGGTCGGTCGGCAGCGCGGCGCTGGTCTTGGCGGCAGCCACGACGAGCGTGAGCAAACGCTGAACCAGATCCTCGTCGAGATGGACGGGTTCGACACAGACACCAATGTGATCATCATGGCGGCAACCAACCGTCCTGACATCCTGGACCCGGCGCTCCTGCGTCCGGGCCGTTTCGACCGACGGGTCGTTCTGGATCGCCCCGACATGCGCGGTCGGGAACAGATCTTACGCGTGCACGTCAAAGGCAAACCGCTCGATCCCAGCGTCGACTTGATGACGGTCGCCAAAGCAACCCCCGGGTTTGTCGGCGCTGATATTGAAAACCTGGTCAACGAAGCCGCCATCCTCGCCGCACGACGCAACAAACGCGTCATCGAGCAGGATGACTTCCAGGAAGCCATCGAGCGCGTGATCGCCGGTCCGGAGCGCAAGAGCCGCATCATCAATGAGGATGAGAAACGCATTGTCGCCTATCACGAAGCCGGCCACGCCATTGTTGGCCACGTCATCCCTGAAGCCGATGTGGTTCACAAGGTGAGCATCATCGCCAGGGGCATGATGGGCGGCTTTACCATGGCGCTGCCTGAAGAGGATCGTACGCTCATCTCCAGCCGCAAGATGAAAGCCGACATGGCCTTTCTCCTCGGCGGTCGAGCGGCCGAAGCCATCGTCTTCGACGACATCACCTCCGGCGCATCCAACGACCTCGAGCGTGTCACGCAGCTGGCCCGCTCCATGGTCACCCGTCTCGGCATGAGCGAGCAGCTCGGACCGATGGTGTATGGCAAGAAGGAAGAGCTCATTTTCCTCGGCCGTGAAATCTCCGAACAGCGCGACTACTCGGAGAGTGTGGCCGAATCCATCGACGATGAGGTCCGCAAGCTCGTGCAGGAAGCCTTCGAGCGCGCGATATCCATCCTTCATGACTATCGTTCGCAGCTGGACGTGATTGCCACGAAGTTGATCGAGGTGGAAACGATCGATCGCGACGCCTTCGAGCAGTTATTTGGCATGGATGTCCCCTCAAAGAATGGCGGAACACCGGTCCCAGCCTAGCAAAGGAAACCCAGCGTGCACTCCGGAAGAGGGCCCACATGGGCCCTCTTCTTCGATTAACCTGCCATTTGTCGCCCTAGTCCGGGCCGACTCACAGCGTTAGCTGCACCCTCCGCGATGATATAATGCGGAAGTCCATGGCTGATCTGTTTTGAACAAATCGTGCCGTTTTCCGTATTTACCATACGCATCATCCAACTCAATCCATCATGGAGGAACGCAAGACATGGAAAATCTGCCCGTGCCTGGTACACGCACCAAGGAACTTTTGAAGCGCGATGAAGCTGTCGTTTCAGCATCCTACCCCCGTGCTTATCCATTTATGATGGACCACGGTCGGGGCTGCGAGGTCTGGGACGTGGACGGCAACCGCTTCATCGACTTCGCCTCGGGAATCGCGGTCTGCTCCACAGGCCACTGCCACCCGGTGGTCGTCAATGCCATCAAGAGCCAGCTGGACAAGTTCCTGCATATTTCATCGGACTTTTACCATCCCAAGTGGATTGAATTCTCTGAGCGCGTGGCCAGCACCGCGCCGTTCAGTGAACCGGCAAAGGTCTTTCTCGGTAATTCGGGAACCGAAGCTGTGGAAGCGGCCATCAAACTGGCCCGCATCCATTCCGGCCGCCAGCAATTCATCGGTTTCCATGGCGCCTTCCACGGCCGCACCATGGGGTCGCTTGCGTTTACCGCCAGCAAACCCGTTTACCGCCGCGGCTTCATGCCACTCATGAACGGTGTCAGCCATGCCCCCTTCCCGAACCCCTATCGCCCCATCCTGAACGACACGGGGAGCGATTATGGCGAAACGGTCGTGGACTATATCGAAAAGGTGCTCTTCCAATATGTAGTTCCCGCTGACGATTGCGCTGCAGTCCTGGTCGAACCCATCCAGGGTGAAGGCGGTTATGTCGTTCCCCCGGCAGGCTTCTTCCCCGCGCTGCGGAAGCTCTGCGACAAATACGGCATTCTTCTCATCGTCGATGAGGTACAGTCTGGCGTGGGTCGCACCGGAAAAATGTGGGCGGTCGAGAATTGGGATGTCGAACCGGACATCGTATGCTTCGCAAAGGGCATCGCGTCCGGCATGCCGCTGGGCGGGATCCTCGCCAGAGAAAGCGTCATGGATTGGCCTACAGGCGCACATGGCAACACGTTCGGTGGCAACCCGGTGTCGTGCAGCGCAGGCATCGCTACGCTTGACCTGGTCGAAAACAATCTGATGACCAATGCCTCTGAGATCGGAACCTACGTCAAGGATGCGCTCGAAGAAATCCAGGTGCGCCACCCCAGCATCGGTGATGTGCGCGGGATCGGTCTCATGATCGGCGTGGAATTTGTCTCGGACAAGGAATCACGCGAGCCTTCGCCTGAGATCCGCAATACTGTGGAGGAAGAAGCCTTCCGCTCCGGCTTGATCACGCTTGGCTGCGGCAAGAACACCCTGCGGCTTGCCCCACCGCTCGTATTGAATCGTGCACAGGCCGACGAAGCGCTGGCCATCATTGAACACGCTGTTACCTTTGCCGAAGAGGAACTGCTGACCTGATATGCTGCCTGATTACCGCGTTCGCCAGCGGGATTATCTGCTGGACATTTCCCGAGCCATCACGGAAGCCCTGGAGCTTGATCGGGTGCTTGCCCGGATCGTCAAATCCTCCACGGAACTTCTCGCTGGCCACGCGGGTATCATTGCCCTGAAAGGGGAAGAAGGATGGCGCGTTGCCGCCTCCTACGGCATCCCCGAATCGTTTGGCAAAGAGCTTCAACCGCTCTTCGAGGACATCCCCGAACGCGGGGACGCTTCCCAGTTCGAACTCTCCGAGATTAACCGGCGCCTTCAACGCGTTGCACGTGCCGCGTCCATGGGTCTCCTCACCGGAGTCGGCCTCCCCCTCACGATTGAAAAAAACATCATTGGCATGATTTTCGTCTTCCGGTCCTATCGCGGTCCCTTCTCGCGTGAGGACCAGAATCTGCTTGGCCAATTTGCATCCCAGGCCTCGATCGCTGTGCACAACGCCAGCATCTACACGGAGCTCACACAGCAGAAGCAGCACCTCGATGCCATCCTTGAGTCGGCTGCGGACGGCATCTTCATCATGGATCCATCCTTCCGTTTCCAGCGATTCAACCGCGCCTGTTCGCGCATCACCGAATTCCAAACCGAGGATGTGCTTGGCAGAGACCATGACGACGTCATCCGCTGGCTACGTCGCGAGCCTGGACCTTCCCTCAAGGAGGCCGAGGCTGGCGGCTGGCCGCTCACACCTCAAGCGACGCTCTATATGGAAGGGGATCTGAAGACCAAATCCGGCGGCGTCATCAGTGTGGGCATTATTTACGCCCCTGCTATTTCTGCGGACGGAAAACTGCTCAGCATTGTGGGCAGCCTGCGCGACATCACGAAATTCCGGGAAGCGGAGGAGCTCAAGAGCACGTTCATTTCCATCATCAGTCACGAACTGCGCACACCCGTCGCCTTAATCAAAGGGTACGTCGGCACGCTTCGCCGGGATGACGCGGAATGGGATGCGGAAACCGTGCAGGAAAGCCTGGGGGTTATCGAGGAGGAGACGGACCGTCTGGCCTCACTCATCGATGACCTGCTGGACGCATCCCGCATGCAGGCAAATGCCATGACCATGGCAGTGGACGAGGTGGACATGCCCTCCCTCGTACGTCGCGCGGTACAGCGCTTCTCCACCCAATCCAGCAAGCATGCCTTCACGGTTGATTTTCCTGACAACACACCATCGCTGGAGGGTGATGAACAACGCCTCACACAGGCGATGAACAATCTCCTTTCCAATGCGGTGAAGTACTCCCCGGAGGGTGGTACCATTACCGTCAACGGCCACCTTCGCGAGGATGAGATCGTCATCTGTGTCCATGACGAAGGCCCCGGTATTGCCATTCAAGATGTTCCCCGCATCTTCGACCTCTTTTACCGGTCCGTGGACGCATCCCGCAAAGTGCAGGGGGCCGGCTTGGGGCTGTACCTGACGAAATCGGTCATCGAAGCCCATGGTGGCCGTATCTGGGTTAATGAAAAAGTAGACAAGGGGGCGTGCATCTGCTTTGCGCTCCCCCTCCATATTCGCCAAAGAGAAGGTAGATAACGAATGAGACAACAAACACAAGTCACCTGCCCCAACTGCAGGACACCCTTTCAAGCGGAGGTCGAACAAATTGTCGACGTCAGCCAGGATCCAACCTCGAAATCCCGTCTGCTTGCCGGGCAGTTAAACCTGATCCAGTGCCCATCCTGTGGTTTTCAGGGCCAGCTCAATCTCCCCGTCGTGTATCATGACCCCGAGAAAGAGCTCCTCCTGACGTACGCTCCCGCCGATTTGAACGTGAACAAGGACGAGCAAGAGCGCATCATCGGCCGCCTCATCCAGCGCATCGTCGACAAGCTCGACGCCGAGCAGCGAAAGGGATACCTGCTGCAGCCACAGGCTGTGCTGACGATGCAAGGCCTCGCCGAGCGCATCCTCGAAGGCGATGGGATCACCCGAGAGGAACTGGATAACCAGCGTGCGAAAATGCAGCTCTTTGAAGAACTGCTGCGCACGCCGGAGGACCAGCTGGATACGTTTATCCAGGACCATGATGCCGACATCGACAGCGCCTTCATGCAGCTTGCAAGCCTCACCATTCAGGTGACGGCTGAGCCTGAGGCGCAGCAAGCCCTCGCCACCCGCCTGGAGAAAGTGATCGAGCAAAGCACATACGGAAAACAGCTCGTTGCGGAGCGTGAAGAGGTCCAGAAAGCGACGCAAAGCCTTCAGGACCTCGGTGAGGGAATTACCCGGGAGGCGATTCTCGACCTTGTTATCGAAGCGCCTAACGAACGCCGGGTCGCTGCGCTGGTCACGCTGGTGCGGCCGGCGTTCGACTACACTTTCTTTCAGTTGCTCTCGGATAAGATCGATACCAGCGAAGGTGACGCTCAGGAGAAACTCTCCACCCTGCGTGCCCAGATACTGGAAATCACAGAAGAGATAGACCGGCGTGAACAAGCGCGTTTACAGCAAATCTCCACCGTGATCGAAAACCTTATCGAAGCGGAAGACCTGGATGAGGAACTGTCCCGGGTTACCCCCATGATCGACGACTATTTCCTCAACGTCCTGCGCACGATGCTGCAGGCTGCCTCCGAGCAGAAGGACGAGGAACGCTTCAAGCAATTGATGCGGGTGGAACAGCGCATCGCACAACTTATCAAGCAATCGCTGCCGCGCGGCCTCCAGCTGGCGCAGGACCTGCTTGCCTTGCAGGAAATGGATGATGTTGAGGCTTTCCTTCAGGAACATGCCGCTGAGTTAGACCAGGATCTTTTCAACGGCCTCTTATCCGCCAGCCAGCAGTATGCTGAAACGGGGCGAAACGAAGAATCCGAGCGTTTACAGGCTGTTTATCAGCTTGCCCTGAAGACGTCGATGAAAGCGAAGATGACGTGAGTTTGCATGAAACGAGCGAAGAGAGACCGCGCAGGCGGTCTCTTTTTTTCATCACCCCAGTTTGTAATAGAGGCGCAGGATGCGTTCAAACCATGTATACGGCAAGAAACGCCTCACAAGCAAAGCCGCTTTCTCGTATGCCGGTCCGACGGGGATCTGAAAACGGCGTGGTTTGCGCTTGATAATCCGGCTGACCGCACGAGCGATAAGGATGGGGTCTGCGCCATCTTCTTCGTCACCCTCAACCACGCCCAGGCATCGCTGGAACACCTCGCTGTAGACCCCGCCCTTCGCTGCCTCCGCCGTGATGATGCGGTTCGCCGTGAAAGCCGTCTCGAAATCCCCGGGGACAAGCAGATAGACACGTATGCCGAAGGGGCGCAGTTCATGCCGCAGCGCTTCCGAGTAACCTTGCAATGCGAACTTTGATGCCGTATAGAAGGCCTGAAAGGGAAGTCCAATCTGTCCGGCAACCGATCCCATATTGAGAATGAGCCCCCTGCCTGCTTCCCTCATCGGTGTCACCACCTCGCGCACAACGGAGTGGACTCCGAGAAAGTTCACAAGCAGCTGCTGCTGCGCCTCCTCGAAGGATGTCTGCTCAATGGCCCCGGCGATACCGTAGCCGGCGTTGTTGATGAGCACGTCCAGCCTGCCTGCCTCGCGCAAGACAAACGCAACCGCCTCCCGGATGGATGCCGGGTCTGTCACATCCATAGGGATCATCGTCACGCCATCGCGATTCACGTCTTGAGGATACGCCGTTTTCCGGCTCGTGCCGAACAGAAGATAGCCTTCTTCAGCAAGGGCGTTGGCGGTCACAAGTCCGATTCCCGATGATGCACCGGTGATCAGGATGACCTCTCGCATTTCGTTTGCCTCGTTCATAGCCCACCTTTTTCAGCTGGAATTGTACGTCAGGTAGAAATGCCCTCAATGAGTTATCGTGCGGCTCGCATCGGGAAGGGAAGGAATTAGTCGATCCGCTGCAGCAACAGCCCTTTCAGATAGCGGCTCTCCGGGATGTGAATGTTCACAGGATGGTCTTCAGGCTGGGCAAACCATCCTGTGATGACGGCATTGACCTCTGCGTCCAGGGCAGCTCCGGCGACGATTTTCTGGAAAAGGCTGGCACTTACGCCGCCGGAACAGGAAAACGTGAGCAGCCGGCCGCCCGGCCGCAACAGCTTGAGCGCAAGCAGGTTAATGTCCTTGTAGCCCCTTGAGGCACGGTGGACCTGTGCAGCTGTAGCGGCAAACCGGGGAGGGTCAAGAATGATCGTGTCAAACTGGCGTGCAGCATCCCGAAAACGGCGCAGTTCCTTGAACACATCCCCTTCCAACCACCGGGTGGCTTTCCCATCAAGCCGGTTTAGTGCCAGGTTCTCCTTCGCAAGGTCAATCGCCTCTGCCGAGGATTCAACCGACACAACCGATCGGGCGCCTGCTGCCAGGGCGCAGCAGGTGAAGGGGCCTGTGTACGCAAAACAATTCAGCACATCGCCCGGATCCTTGAACGCGAGCACCTGTTTTCGGCTTTCGCGCTGATCAAGGTAGAAACCGGTTTTATGACCCTGCTGAAGGTCCACATGATACTTGAGGCCATGCTCCTCGATGACGACGCGCATCGCCGTGTCATCGCCCCAGGGCAGCCCCCGGCGTGTAGGCAGCCCTTCCCGGGCACGCGCATCCGAATCAGAGCGTTCATAGACGGCACGCACCCCATCTGCGCTCAGCAGCTCCTCGGCAATCACCTCTCGCCAGCGTTCCGGACCCGGACTGAGCAGCTGAAACACGCGCATATCACCGTAACGATCGACGACAAGGCCTGGAAAACCATCGGATTCAGCGAAGATTTCCCGGTAAGCTGTGACGCCGTCTTGCCTCACAAAAGCTTCCCGCCGAGCGATACTGGCCCGCATGCGTCCGAGGATAAAAGCCTCGTCGATGCGTTCGTCCAGATCCCATGTCCAGATGCGCACCGCCGTGCGTGACTGCGGTGCATACGCGCCCAGCGCCAACCGTTCCCCATGCGAGGAGCGGATGTCCACGGTGTCGCCCGGCTGGGGTTGTCCCTCTACCTTCGCAATCGAACCGGAAAACAACCATGGGTGACGTCGATGGACGGATTTCTCCCTGCCGCTCTGCAACACAAGCGTGGCATAGTCGGTCATGAGCGCTGCTCTCCATGGGGATGCTTCATCGTTGTGCGCCCTCTACCAGGTCCATCAAACCCGCATGATCGAGGATGGGGACGCCGAGCTCACGCGCCCGGTCGAGTTTTGACCCCGGGTTTGCCCCGCTCACGAGGTAATTGGTCTTCGCGCTCACACTGCCGGTCACCCTGCCCCCGCGCTCGGTAATCCACGTCTTCAACGCAGATCGTGACATGCCTTCCATCGTCCCGGTGATGACGAAAGTCAAGCCGTCCAGCGGCGCCCCACCCGCTGCGGTCGTCTCCTCATGCGTGGGCCAGACATCGGCCTTTTTCAACGTCGTGAGGAGCGTCTGGCTTCCCTGCGTGTGCGACCAATCAAGGATCGTTTGTGCGATGTTCGGGCCAACGCCGGGGATGGCTTCCAGCTCCTCACGGCTGACAGTGGTCAGCCGATCCAGTGAACCCAGATGCTGGGCCAGATCGGCGGCGACGACCTCGCCGACTCCGCGGATTCCCAGGGCGTTGATCAATCGACCGAGCGGCTGTTCGCGTGCGCGCTCAATGGCGAGAAGGAGGTTATCGACCTTCTTCTCACCGAAGCCTTCCAGGTCAACCAGGCGCTGCCTGTCCAGGAAGAAAATGTCGCCGACATCGTTCACCAATCCCTCTGCAACCAGGGTTTCGGCAATTTTAATGCCGAGCCCTTCGATATCCATCGCCGCGCGTGAGGCGAAATGTTCCAGATTACGCACAAGCTGGGCCGGGCAGGCCGCGTTGACACAATACAAGGCCACCTCGCCTTCCATTCGCTCAAGCGCTTCGCCGCAGGAAGGGCAGTGCCCGGGAGGACGATACGGCTCCTCCACCCCTGTGCGTGCATCCAGCACCGGGCCAATCACATAGGGAATGACCTCCCCCGCCCGCTTGATAAGGACTCGATCCCCGACGCGAATGTCCTTCTCCTGGATGAAATCGACATTATGCAGCGTGGCCTGCCGGACCGTCACTCCACCGACTTCCACGGGCTCGAGCTGCGCGTAGGGTGTGATGACGCCTGTACGTCCCACATTGACCCTGATCGCTTCGAGGCGGGTGGTGACCACCTGGGCGGGGAATTTATAGGCGATGGCGCCGCGCGGATCTTTCCCTACGACGCCCAGTGATGTCGAGAGCGAGAGGTCATCCAGCTTGATCACCACACCATCCACTTCGAAGGGGAGCGTCGTGCGCCGCTGCTCCCATGCATCACAGAGCTTGAGCACCTCCTCCATCGATCCGGCGCACTCCGACCATGCTGAAGGGGTGGGAAATCCCAGCTGGTGAAGAAACGCCATCACATCCGATTGCCGTTGGGGGACGGCACCATCCGAGTCGACGATGTCGTAGCACAGCAGGCTGATGGGGCGCTGCGCCGTGAGCGCGGGGTCGAGCTGCCGCAGCGCGCCGGCAGCGGTGTTACGCGGGTTGACAAATGTCCTCTGACCGCTCTCCTCAAGAGCCTTGTTCATGGCTTCGAAATCATCCAGCATCATAATGGCTTCGCCGCGCACAACAAGGCGGTCTGGAACCTCCATCATGGGATCACCGGCCGGGATGCGCAGGGGCAGGCTGCGAATGGTGCGAAGATTGGCGGTGATGTTTTCACCCGATTGGCCATCCCCGCGCGTCGCACCCAGGGTGAAGAGCCCATCCTCGTAATGCAGCACCACGGTCAGGCCATCCAGCTTCGGTTCGACGTGAAAAGCGGCGTCCCGAACACGCTCATCGAGTCGGGCGATGCGTTCATGCCAGGCACGCAGGTCGTCCTCGTCATAGGAATTCGCCAGGCTGAGGATGGGTGCGGGATGCTGCACACGCTCGAATCCCTCGGCCGGTTCTACCCCCACCCGTTGTGTGGGCGAATCAGGGGTGACAAGCCCGGGATGCGCCTGCTCCAGCGATTCAAGCTGCTTGTACAGCTGATCGTATTCGTAATCGCTGATCGTGGGGGCATTCAGGACATAGTAGCGGTAGTTATGCTGCCGCAGTTCCCTGCGAAGCTTCTCAGCTTGCTCTTTCACACTCACGGACGTTCTCCCTGTGTGGAACCCACGCGGTCCCGGCTGCGCAAAGCCTGGATGGGAAGGAACATCATCCACTCTTCTGGCCTCTCCTCGATGTAGCGTTGAATGACATCCAGGGCGCGCTGGGCGATGTGCTGCACGGGGTCGCTGGTTTCTGACATGCCGCTCGTATCCACGGGCTCCGCTTTGACATGGTAGTGACCTGTACGCACAAGCTGGCACGTGCCCACCAGCATGCGTGATCCCGTTTTTAGCGCGAGCCTTGCATGCCCGACCGGCAGCCGCACCTTCCTGCCAAAGAAGGTCAACGGTTCGCCGCCCACATCTGGGCGGTCGACAGCCGTAAGGACGAAGCCACCTCCCCGCAGCCGGTTCATGGCATGTCGCAGGGATTCGAAGGAAATCGGCGTTATCTCAAAGCCAAATCGCCGCCGGATGGCATTGTCGATGCGGTAGCCTGCACGCGGCTGCGGGTAGGTGAGCACCTGGCCGTCAACGTCCTGCGCGCCCAGCGACATGAGGAACATATTAAAGCTGCTCATGTGCGGACCCACAAAGATGAGCCCGCGCTCCTCTTGCAGGCATTGTTCGATGGTCTCAAAGACGTTGTCATCAATCTCGCAGCGGGCGATGACCTCCCGTCGTGGGGCGTAGATGGTTTTGAACCAATCCGCATATCCCCGCCCGACATTGTGCAGCACCATGCGGGCAGCATCCAGCATGGCCGGGTCAGCAGGATCACAGTCGCGCACCAGGGCTTGATTACGCCGCAGTGTCTGGATAATGTCGCTGTCATCGTCTTTTCCAATGGATGCCGTGAGCGCATCGGCCAGGCGATAGGCCTGGCGTGTGGGAAGCAACCGCCCGATCAATACGCCAGCAAAGCTTCCAAACCAGCTGTTTATCAAGTCCACCAGCGCCATGAACGCTTACCCCTCCTGGTGCTCCACACGGTAGCGGTAGGCTCGCCGTACCATGCGCAGGAATATCGCCGTATCATGCAGGGGGTGAAAATAGCTCACCTTATCGATACCGTAGATGGTACGGATGTCCACCCAGTCAATCGTCATCCCCTGCACCACAGCTTTGATGATGACTTCCACCTCGAGTTCGAAACCGGAAGTGGTCAGCTCGACAGCTTCCAGCAGTTCACGACGGTAGATGCGGAAACCGGATTGGTTGTCATCAATCTTCTGGGCGAGCGCTTTGGAAAGCAGCCATGATCCGAAAGGGTTGGTGTAAAGCCTCGGAAAGGGCATCTTGCTGAAATCGCGGCGTCCGATGATGAGTTCCGCATTCGAAGTGGTGTAGCACGCCATGAACGCCGGGATGTCGGCTGGATCATGTTGACCGTCTGCATCGAGCGTCATGACGGCGTCGTACCCATGCTCCCAGGCCCACTCAAACCCGGTCATGAGCGCGACGCCCTTGCCCTGGTTCTCGCTGTGCTTCACCACCGTTGCCCCGCATGCCTCGGCAATCGCCGCGGTATCATCCACGGACCCGTCATCGACGACGAGCAGCGGAAGATAGGTCATGGTCCGGGTGAGAATGGGTTCAAGGCGTTTGCCTTCGTTCCACGCAGGGATGAGGGCAACCACACCGCTCTTGTGATACGTCACGTACGTCACCTCTCTTTGAAAACACGTGAGAACCGGGATGGTTATGCTTTCCACCCCTTGTGGGACGAGCTCGTTCTTGCGTCACCATTCTATCGTACCCATCTTGAGGGTCAAGCCGGGGCTGCCTCCATCTCCCATTATCGGGTGGATTGGATGTGAATGTCAGCGTGCTGATTGTCGCAGCGTCAAACCTTTGCTACACTTGGCACGATTATCATCAACGGGAGGGTCTTGTATGAGTACGATTCGTGTCCTGGCGTATATCGCCGCCGC
>Ga0272443_10000158_pt1 | contig 128392 bp, 97 predicted proteins | sample SSMAcet12_FD_193581 | JGI IMG/M metagenome (GOLD analysis project Ga0272443, IMG submission 193581) | Marine sediment archaeal communities from Little Sippewissett salt marsh, Falmouth, MA, United States - SSM-Acet-12 | ecosystem: Environmental > Aquatic > Marine > Wetlands > Sediment ... | reverse complement strand
CTCTTGAGAGCTTTCTTGCTCGAATCTGCGAGAATAAACATCTTCAAGAACGAACACTTCCGATCTTGACATAACTAATAGAAGTCAGAACCAAAATGCCGGGTTTGTCAACAAGCCCCGCAGACCCGGGCCACGCAACCATTGGATGAAATCCGGGGGCACAGCCCCCGGTCACGTTGAAATAAAAAAAGCGGCAGAGAAAACTCTGCCGCTTCGTTTATCATATATTCAATAATCGAGTTTAGTCGAACTTGATTCCCTGTGCGAGTTCCATTGTGCCGGACCAGTTGATCGTGTTGGTCTGGCGGCGCATGTAGGCTTTCCATGCATCCGAACCCGATTCACGACCACCACCGGTTTCTTTCTCGCCACCGAATGCGAGTCCGATCTCCGCACCGGAGGTTCCCGCGTTGACATTCGCGATACCACAGTCAGAACCTGCCGCCGAAAGGAATTTCTCCGACTCCTGAAGGTTGTTCGTGAATATCGAGGAGGATAATCCTTGCGGGACGGCGTTCTGTATCTCAATCGCATTCATCACATCACCTTCGTATTTCAGCAGATACAGAAGCGGTGCGAAGGTCTCTTCCTGTACGATATCGAGATCATTGGCAGCCTCAGCAACGGAGGCTGTGGCGTAACATCCACCCTTCATGTCGATACGCTCACCACCCCAGAGAAGCTTGCCGCCCTGTTTCTTCATTTCCTCGATAGCGGTTAGATACATATCGACAGCAGCCTTGTTGACCATCGGACCGACGAGCTTGGTCTGATCGAGTGGGCTGCCATAGGTCAGTTTGCCGTAGTATTTCTCGAGTGTATTTTTAACTCGGTCATATATCGAACTTTCCACGATCACGCGGCGTGTCGAGGTACATCTCTGCCCGGTCGTTCCAACCGCACCAAAGAGTACAGCCTTGCACGCGAGGTCGACGTCGGCGTTCGGAGTGATAATCACGGCATTGTTGCCACCGAGTTCGAGAATCGTTTTACCAAAACGTTTGGCTACGATCTCACCGATTCTCCTACCGATCCGTGTTGAACCGGTATAGGAGATAAGAGGCAGGCGTGTGTCGTGCAGCAGCAGTTCACCGACCTCGGAGCCTTTACCGATTGTCAGGCATGACAATCCTGTCGGGAGATCGTTTGCCCTCAGTACCTTCTCAATGATCTTCTGGCATGCAATGGCTGTGATTGGTGCCGGAGAGGCCGGTTTCCATACGCACGGATCACCACAGATCAGCGCGATCGCGAGGTTCCATGACCAGACCGCAACCGGGAAATTGAAGGCGGAGATTATTCCAACCGGACCGAGCGGATGCCATTGTTCGTACATCCGATGGTGAGCGCGCTCTGAGTGAGTCTGCACGCCATACAGCATGCGGGACTGTCCGCAGGCATAATCGCAGATATCGATCATCTCCTGCACCTCACCCCAGCCCTCCTGAACAGACTTACCCATCTCAATTGTGACGAGCTTGCCGAGAGGGTTTTTCTTTTCACGAAGCGCATGTCCGAGTTGACGGACGATTTCGCCGCGTTTTGGCGGTGCAACCTCGCGCCATATCTTGAATGCCTCAGCAGCTTTATCGACGATTGCGTTGTACTCGTCGGAGGTCACCTGCTTGACTTTGGCAATCACCTGCCCATTAATGGGCGATATGCTCTCAATCTCAGTTCCGGAACCGTACCATTTTTCACCGTCGGAACCGCCCGGATTAGTTGGTTCGATCTCCAACTCTTTCAGGATTTTGTCGAGATCATCTATCTTCATCTGAATCCTCCATTTGAAGAAATAGGAGTAGTGTGGTTTTCCGCCTTAACAATCCAATGCAATGCTGGATTTTTTAAAGACTCAGGAATCGAGTTTAACCGATAACTTAATTTTAGTCAAGCGGAAACGGGGTTAATTGTGTATTCACAGATGAATCTACAATTGTGACATGAGAGTAAAATCACTATCGATGAAAATCATTGCACAGTCTCGGCACGTACAGGGTATACGTGCTGTTGAGTAGTTCACTTGCGAGCAGGATTTTTGCAGAGAAATTTCTATATAAGCTATTATACCATAAAGACTAAAGGAATCACCCTGAGCCGCCGATTACGATATCGGCAGGAATATTGCTTGGATATTGCGTATAGCCCCAAATTCTACGGGCGAAATATTCTTGAAACCAGGGTGGTAATAATGGGTTATAAACATTGAAATGCCTTGACACCGCCCTTGAATCAAGCTAACTTATTGTCAAGCATTGGCACAGAGGAGTTTTTATCGGACTTTGTTAAAGGGTTAAGCGAAGTTTAGTTTTTTCGATTGACATTAGTGGAGCGAAGATTACCCTTTAACAGTCCGGCGCAATGCGGCCGGAGAGTATTATCCGGTTTTTTTATTGCTATGAACAAAACTCTGTGTAACAAGTCTATTCTCTTCATCATAATAGTTGCTCTTTCGAGCGCACTTGTTCCTGTTGTCACAATTGATGCTTCTGTTTCCGACTATGGAGAATTTCAGATTGTGAGCCAGTCGGATGACAGAATAGTATTTTCCTATACCCCCGGTGATTTCGAGTGGCGGGAGAGTGCAGCGGGTGATGGAGAGATTCTATCAGTGGAAAACTGCTGTCTTAACCGCAGGATCGGTGAGGCGCAGTTCCCGGTGCGCAAAGTTTTCATCGGTATCCCACAGAATTGCGAACCGACTGTTCAAATTCTATCAGCGGCTTATACACGAGCAGCTTCGGGGAAACTGGCAGTCAACAAGCCTCTGGTGTCATCTCCGGCAGAAAATGCCCGATTCCAGAAAGCTCTGGTGTTGTCGAAGTATGAAGCTGTTAGAACGATTGGTCCATACTACATTCGGAATCAGCGTATACTTGAATTGCATATCAATCCTGTACGGATATCCGGTGCGGCGGTCTCCTCAATGGCGGATGAGATAACCGTACGGGTGAATTTCAACCGGACCGGAGAAACGCAAGGCAGCTTCAGTGCCACCGACCGGTTTGAGACTCTGTATGAATCGACAATCCTCAACTATGAGCAGGCACAGAATTACAGAGGGAGAGAAATCACGTCTGTCGGTTCACTGTATGCAGAAACACATCCATTCGAGCTTTCATCCTCATGGGTCAAACTCGGAATTACGGAGACTGCGATTTACGGTGTTACCGGTGCCGATCTGTCGGATGCCGGTATGGATATCAGTGGTGTGGACCCATCGACACTGCGTCTTTTCTGGAATGGCGCCCGGCAGATTCCGGTCTACACGAATGAGGAGCCTCCCGAATTTCGTGAGATAGCAATACATGTCACGGGTACGGAGGACGGTTCGTTTGATCTGTCTGACACAGTCATTTTTTATATGCACGGGGTGGATTTTGTCAGCACCGATTCCGGTTTGACACGTCCGGAGGGTGTTCAACATGCATATTCATCCCGCAACTATGTCTGGCTGACTCAGGGAGGCACATTCCCTGAGACAGCGCTAAGGATGCCCTCTGTGGATGTCGCCCCCGATGCCGATGAGTACACACTTATCGACCGGTATAGTAAACTGTCACATTTCGAGGATGATGAATTCCTCGTTGTGGGGCAGGGTGGCTATATCAGAGATTACTACAGGTGGTGGTGGCATGATGATGAAGAGTACACGATAAACATCAATCTGGAGAATATCCCATCATTTACGGACGCCGATTTATATATCAGCTCATACGATCACGATATGAGCATTGTCGTAAATGGTGTATCAGCTACGGATGCAGGATACACAAACATGCTGCGCCATTTCGAGGTTTCGAGTTTGAAGGACGGTTCCAACAGTCTGGAATTCGAGCAGTCACGGTATGCCACGACTGCATATCTGGATTATTTTGATGTCTATTGCGAGACATACCTGAGATACTCGGATGACGCTATTGATTTTTATACACCACCGGATATCGGGATCAAAAGGTACCAGGTCGATTTTGATGGCACCATTTTTGGTAATGTTGTTCTTCTCGATGTCTCCGATCCTGACAGACAGGAACTGCTGACCAATTATCTTATATCCGAAGATAAACTGATTTTCGAGAAAACCGCTGCTGAGCACAGCTTTGACAGATTCGCAGTGGCTAAATATGCTGATATAATCAAACCGGAAGTTATAATCTCAGCCTCACCGGAACCGATCCAGCACCCGGTGACCTCGGATCTTATTGTAATTGCTCCGAGTTCATTCGAGAGTGCACTTCAAGCGTTCATCAATTACAGAGCACAGACCGGGGTAAGTGCTACGTTCGAATCGGTAGAGAATATCTACGATCTTTTCTCGTCCGGGATGAGCGATCCTGTTGCTATTAGAGAATATCTCCGAACATTGTATGAATCATCCGATGATCCACCGGGGGCGGTTCTTCTTGTTGGGGATGGCAGCTATGATTTCAGAAACAGGCTCGGGCAGAGCGCCGGGCAGTATATCCCTCCGTTTGTCGTTGAAACAGATTCCTCCATTTCTGATGAGAATTATGTCACATTCGGCGAGAAGGGCTATCTCGATTCTGACAGCAGCTATGGTGTGGATCGTGGTGTGGATATGCTGGTGGGGAGATGGCCGGTACGGTCAGCTTCCGAGGTATCGAGCTGTATTTCGAAACTGGCAACTTATGAGAACACCGAGACACTGGGGGCATGGCGTAATCTCGTAACTCTTGTGGCTGATGACGAACACAAGAGTAACCACAGCGAGCAGACGGAATCGATCCATACGCACCAGAGTGAAACTCTGGCAAATGAGCATATACCGGGGTATGTTGATGTTCAGAAAATATATCTGACCGATTATCCATTCGATTCATTCAATCAGAAACCTCAGGCACGTGCAGCTATTATACAGGCAATCAATGACGGTACTGTACTTATCAATTATATAGGACATGGTAATCCCGATTTATGGGCGGATGAGAGGGCTTTTTACTGGAAAGAGGACCTTTACAAACTGACGAATCGGGATAAGCCGGCTGTGGTATTTAACGCCTCCTGTTCAATCGGTCAGTTCGACTCGCCGTTGAGGGAGGCTATGGCGGAAGAACTGTTCCGATATGCGGATGGCGGCGCTATTGCTACGGTAGCGGCAACGAGATTTGTTTTTGCGGACGACAATGCCAATTTCGCATATAAATCATTCGATCTCCTGCTTTCGGATGAGAGTTATTCCGTCTGTGAAGCGGTTTTTATTGCCAAGATGCTCCGTACTATGGAGTCTGGAGGACCTGTAGCCAATGACCGAAAATATGTCGTATTTGCAGATCCGGTCATGAAATTCGGCATGCCCGAACCGAGAATCGAGCTAACCGATCTCGATCCGGATTCTCTCTCGGCTCTCTCGCTCACAACTGTTTCAGGTGAAATCAGAAACTCATCGGGCGAACTTGATACAGATTTTAATGGTGAGGTGTATGTCACTGTTTTTGATGCCGAAAGAGATAAGGTAAAGGAACTTAGCGGAGGATATGAGTTACCGTACATTCTCTCCGGACCGAGGATTTATCGAGGTGGAAGCGAGATCACGGGGGGGAGTTTTGAAGTGAGTTTCATCGTCCCGAAAGATATCTCATACGGAGACAGCACTGCGCGGATTTCACTATATGCGCTATCATCCGGTACCCAGGCTTCTGGTGGACGGAAATCGATCAGAATTTCCGGTTCGAATCCGAGTATAAGCGACTCGACGGGACCGACCATATCCGTTATGCTGTCAGGAGAGACATTCGATGGAGGCATTGTCCAATCGGGGGATATTCTGACTATCGAGCTGTCGGATACATCCGGGATAAATCTATCGGGTGAGGTCGGTCATGCAATAGAGATTTCATTTGATGATGATCCTCTGAATACAGTAGACATGACGGAGGATTTTGTTTATTATCCCGGAAGTTTTCGTGCGGGGACTCTGGAGTATGAGATACCGTCTCTATCTTCCGGTCCGCACACGTTGAAGATAAAGGCTTGGGATTCGGCAAATAACTCGAGCCTTCAATCCTACAACGTTGCAGTTGGCGAACTGGCAGGTCTGGTGCTGTCGGGAGTCAGCAACTATCCGAATCCGGCCAGCAGGGAGACACGGTTCTCATATCACCTGTCTGAGCCGGTCGCGGAGGTAACAATAAACATCTACACTCTTGCCGGTCGTCTAATCAGAACACTTCGAGGGCAACCGGGTAATGCTGGTTATAATCTGTCATCATATTGGGATATGACCGATTTCACCGGAGATATTATAGCAAACGGTATTTACATCTATAAAATATCAGCGTCCGGCAGACTTACATTTGCTGCCGGTGGCGATGACGATCAGATTGAAGGATTTGGAAAAATCGTAGTTCTTAAATAGAATTCGGAGGCATAAATGCGAAAATTCGTTCTCATCTTTCTTTCCATTATAATAGCCCTGGGATTTATCAGCGAGGCTCGGGCTGCCGTATCTGATGCTGCGGTGCTGTTTCTGCGTATCGCCGCCGGTGCGAGAGCTGCGGGAATGGGGGAGGCATTCGTTGCAGTGGCGGATGATGCATCCGCAACGCACTGGAATCCCGCCGGTCTCGGGCAGTACCCACTCGCAAGTGAGTTCCATCAACTGAAGGTTACCGATGACAAGGTAATGCGTGAGAGAGCGGTGAAAGTCCTTACCGGTGATGTTTCCGATGATTACAATGAGACTGTCGGACCATTCCTTTTCACAAAAGATGGTGTATCGCACATCACCGAGACAGCGGAAGAGAAATCAATTGAGTACTCGATCGACAGGGATATTACCGTTGTTCAGTTCATTGCCTCCAATGCTTACATGGACGATCGTGACCTGCTCAAAGCCGGTGTTCGTTCCATTGCACTGACCAATACCGGTGTCACATTCGAAGATATAAATGCAGAGCGGTTAAGGCTTCTGCCATATCTCAATGATGATAAAGAGAGTAAGGTAAACAGACTGTTCGAGGGCATTGTTGCCGATTGGCAGAATCTCAAGATTGTACCCGAGTCTATAGATTTTCTGAAAGAGCGCCTTGACTACGTTCTGGGCGACGACCAGCTCTCGGATGAAGAGTACGGTCAGGTGATCGAGACGCTTACCAATGCCACACGGAAATCGCGACCAGGCAAAATAAAGGTCCCCTACGATGTTCTTCTCGCGCTGTGGAAGGATTACACTCTTCCATGGGAGACCAAAATTGTGGATATTGCGGTCGTCGAGAATGACGTTGCCGAGGACAATTATAGTCACTTCGATGTCTGGGCTATGACGGCTAATGGCATTATACGCTGGAACGGTGTGGATGCATGGGTATCATCCATAACAGCTACTCCCAGCAGAAACAGCGATCTTGCCGGTCTTGTAGCAGCCTATGCGGATGTTAATGATGAGCAGTTGATTGCGGAATATAAACGCAAAACAGCAGCATACAACCTGGGAATCGGTCTGGCGCAGGTAGAGGAGATATTGGAGAAGATTCGCAGATCGTTCGATGAAGCCAATCCTCCATCCGAAATGTTCCAGTTTGATCTCGATAATTTCAAGGATAATTACAATAATCTACGTGTCGAACCGTCTCGATTTAACGGTTTTATAGATAAGTACTATTCCTTAATAGAAGATGATTCACTTTCTTCAACCGAACTCGAACAGCTCGAGTTTGCTCTGCACGGCTCGATTAGAGAACGTATGCCCAAGGTTGTACTCCTGCCGTACTCGCTTCCTCTTGGCGGATCTCCAACAGCGATAGCTGCGTTGAAGGATCAGCTTTTTGTGGGAACGGATAACGGTCTGCTTGTACTCAAAGACAACAAATGGACCCGGTTCGGTGAGGAGCTTCCATCCCCCACGATACGAGACCTTTATGCATACAGCAATGAACGTATGTGGGTTGGTACATCCAGGGGCGTTGCTCATTTTTATAAATTCAACTGGACTACATATACTCCCGAGCAGGGAATGGAAGAGGCTGATTTCACGTCGGTCTATGGATATGCAAGAGACAGGGCATGGGCGGCTGCAGGCAACAGGATATTCTTCTATAATGGAACCAGCTGGCGCTCAGTTTATGCCCACACTGCAGTTGTAAACGACACCCTATCAAACATCGTTCGAAACTTCAGCGGCATTCTCGATGAGAAATATATTGCTGATGCTGTAAAGACGGTGAAGACTTTAAATGGTCTGACAACAGACGTCCCGGAACCGGGCACTGAAATCCAGATTCCTTTCGAGTTGGCATTCCGTCACAAAATCACGGCTATGATATATGACAAAGACGAACGGGCACTCTGGGTTGGAACCACTCATGGTTTGAAGATATTCAAGGATGGTCAGTTCCGTGTTTTTGGATATGATGAATATACCCCACAAAGTGACATGACATTACTTGAAGCGGCTCAGGATTACATTGATACGAAGAGAGAGGGGGCTGGAAACGCCGAACAGATTGCGGCGATAATAAAGTCTTTCAACTACATCGAGGGAGATAACCTCAAAGCCGGTCAGAGAGTTCAAGTATTCTCGAATCCACTCGGCAGCCATATCTATTCGTTCGAGTCCAAGGGTGGTAATATCTTCATAGCGACTAATTTTGGAACTGTTGCATATTCTGATGGGCAGTTTCAGAGATATTATCATAAAAATCTCGAACGAGAGAGAACTGTGCGGATTCTCGAAAGAGGTGGGGACATGTGGTTTGCCACTCCGAGGAAGGTTGTGGTATATGCCGATGCAAAAACGGAGATCGTACTCATGCACGCCAAGTGGCTCCCGGAACTCGCTGATGACCTCTATTATGAGTATGTATCGTTTGTTCATCACCTCGGTGATGAGTGGGGTACAATTGGTTTGAATTTCACATTGCTCTCGTATGGTGATATTGCAAGAACATCCGAGTTTTCGTCGGCTGTACTCAGTTCTTTCCACTCTTTCGATGCCGCGATTGGACTATCTTATGGTGCTCCGGTATCGAGCGGTCTCTCGATTGGTTTTACGGCAAAACTGATCTATTCGAAACTCGCGGATCAGGGCGCCGGTGCGGAATTGGGAGAGGGTAACGCCACCGCATTTGCTGTTGACGCAGGTGTGCTGTACAACACTCCGATTGATAAGCTGACACTGGGTGTGGCGGTTACGAATCTTGGTCCGGATATCGCGTACATTGATGCCGCTCAGTCGGATCCGCTGCCGCGAAATCTTGCAGTAGGACTCGCATACGATCTTATCAGGAATCGTTACAACAAACTGACTCTGGTTGGTGAAGTAAACAAAATGCTGACTGATCTCGATGACAGTTTCTCGAAGGAAATCAAGGAAGCTGTTGAAAATGTCGGTCTGGAATGGTGGTATGGATCATTCATTGCGGGACGAGTTGGATATTACAATGATGATGAGGGCCAGATCAACACCATTACCCTTGGTGCAGGTCTGCAATACAAGAGCATGCGGTTTGACTTCGCATATATACCGTCTTCCGAAACGGTACCGCTTGCAAACACTCTAAGGCTTTCATTGACCGCACGGTTATAGGATATTGTGCTGAGGAATTGGAATGATTAGACAGATTGGATTCTATCTATTATTGGCTGCAATTGTGGCTCTGTTCTCATACGGGAGTGTATTTGCTTCAGACATCCTGACAATACACGGTAAAGTGACACTGCCTGAGGAGAAAGTCGATGCGGATCGCTACCACGAGGGTTTCCGAAGTGCCGTATCTCAGAAGAACCTTCTGAACCTTAAACGCGATCAGTCGCTTGCTCTGCCGCAGGCTGCGTTAAGCAGCGATGCTGTCACAACGATAAGAATCTGCGCCATTCGTGTGCAGTTCCAGTATGAGGATACGGATGATGAATACACGACCGGTCGCGGTCATTTCGATTTCAGGACACAGGAGGAGTTCCTTGCACAGGAACTTCATGCGATCGATATGTCTCCCCATAACCGAACATATTTCGAGTCGCACCTGCGTGCTCTGAATGAATATTGGAGCGTCGTATCCGGCGGTCGTCTTGAACTGGAATGGGATGTATTCCCGACAATCGAGGATTCGGTTTATGAATTGAGCCAGCCGATGGGACATTACGGCGAACAGTTACCGCAATACGGACTCGGGGAATTCTTTGTCGAGTCATTCGAAATTGCGGACGGGGATTCGGAGATAGATTTTTCCGAGTATGACGCGTATATGGTATTTCATGCGGGCGCTGATCAACAGCAGGATATAGAAAATCCTTACACACCATACGATCTTTATACCGGTTTCATTATCCTTGGACCGACCCTGATCGTGGATCAGGATGTTGGTGATCCGATTCAGATCGATGAGGGTGTGATGATGCCCGAGACGGCCAGTCAGGACAACAAGGTCGTTGCTTTGAATGGTGTTTTTGCACATGAGTTCGGTCATCAGCTTGGTCTTGTCGATTTGTATGACACACGGACTTTCATGACACAGGTGGGTGATTTTTCACTGATGGACAATCAGGGACGGGGAACGGCGGCAGACCTCGGTTTCGAGCGTTCGAGTCTCGTACTCGATGTTCTCCCGGTTATGCCGGATGCATGGTCCCGTGCTTATCTCGGTTTTGCCGATGTCGTGGAGGTTACCAATGTTTCAGACTTTGATGTCTGGGCAGCGGAGATAATGACCGATCAACCTCAGATTGTCAAGGTCCCGATATCTGATTATGAATATTACCTCATAGAGAATCGCCAGGTGGATTCTGATCGTGATGACAGCACCAATCTCAGGATTGACAGCATCACCGGAGTGATTCTGGGACCTGCTCCGGCAGATCCCGATGATCCCCGCTACCTGACACGCGACTACGATTTCTTCCTGCCGGGATCGGGAATCCTGATCTGGCACATTGATGAAACCCGCGCATACCTTAATTACAGCGGCGCTTCATACGGTAACAATTTCACATATAATACGCTTCAATGGTACAGCTATGAAGAGCTGGATGATCCGATGTGGGAGAATCGCAGATTTGTCTCGGTTGTGGAAGCGGATGGTGTAATAGATTTCGGGGGAAATTACCGAACGCGTTATGGCAGCGCTGATGATTTCTTCTATCGCGGAAACAACACATCATTTCTGCCGACCACAAATCCATCCACGCGATCCGTTTCAGGAGCCTATACCGGAATCCGTATATATGATATCTCTAATATAGATACAGTGATGCAGATCACGGTGAGGGTGGATTCGCGGGTCGAGGGTTACCCCAAATTCCTGAATGAGTCCAGATTCCCGCCGGTGCTGACTCATCTCGACAGAGACGGTTTGGAAGAGATCATAATAGCCGGAGAGAACCATCTTCTCGGAATGGAGCTTGACGGTTCACCTCTGATAGAACCATTGGCCGGTCAGGCGGTACTCGATTCAGTATTCATTCTCAATGGTGATGAACCCTCGGACGGGATCGGTGATGTGGTTATGCCGGGGGGGTATATAATCAAGGGTGGAACCTACCTGCAGGATACGCTCCGCTCGATTGCTTCACTACAAAATGGTGCTACTTTCACAACCGCTCCCATTATTGCGAATTTTGATAACGGTTCTGTAGCCAAGGCTGCGGTTGGAACCAGCAGCGGCAGTGTTGAGATATGGAACCTGATTGATACCGATAGTGATGGTTTGGCCGATTTCCATTCTTCCATTGAGACCGGCAATGAACAGCCAATCACCAGACTGGTCAGCTATCCTCTCACGGAGCCGGGGTATTACAACCTGCTTGCTGCAGATGAGAGCGGAATGCTGTACGATATGGATGTCGCCAACGGTACTGTCAACTCAACCGAAACCGGTGAAGTCGCCGGTTTTGCAGTCGATCCATCCTCCGGGGAGATATTTATTCTCGCCAATTCATCCAGCTCCCGTCAGTCGGCGGCGATTCTTCTGAGTGATGGAACGATCGTACATGATTTCGGTGACCATATCTGTGTTTCACTCACCGCTGCAGATCTGGATTGTGAGAACGGAACCGACTTTGCTGCGCTTCGTTCAGATGGCTATCTCTGTATCCTTCGCAGTCTGTCGAGTTCAGTGTATGATTTTGATGCGTTTAGTATAAATGTCGACGATTCACTTGCGGGTGGAGTGGTAACAGCATCGCTCGATCCGACATCGACAGATTATCAGATTATATTCGGCGGTAATAACCGGCTTCATGTATACAATCACAATGGCACACAATTCGAGAATTTCCCACAGATTATTGATATTCACAAATCCATCGGAATGATTGAAGCCGATCCATTGGTAGCCGATGTCTCCGGAGACGGAGTTCCCGATATCGTTATCGGGACTCAGAGTGGGGAGGTTTTTGCTTATGGAACGGATGGTTTACCGGTGGATAATTTCCCCAGGTTTTCCGGTTCTGAAGCTTACATTGCCGGTGCGATAATTGAGGGTAACTCCTCTAACAACTACAGCGGAAAAATACTCGCTTCCAATGAGGATAACCGTTTGTACATGCTCCCTGTCAGCAGCAGACCTATGGCCGATGAGGAACTCTGGAAACAGTCGGGCTTTAATGAAATGGGAGCGAATTTCCGTAGTAGATCAACACTGACTCCGGAAGAACCTGCCGGGAGTGATTTGATTGTATCATTCTACAATTATCCGAATCCGGCTGAAAGTATAACGAATATCCGATACCGACTCCGCAGTGAGGGGACGGTTAACATACAGATTTATGATGTATCAGGCAGACTTGTATATGAGGATAACACTTCCGGGGGGGAGACCTCGGAGGAATATGTCTGGACACTCGATGGTATGCCTCCGGGGATTTATATCTGCAGGATGGAGGTTGTCAGCGGTGGTCAGAGTGATGTGAAAACACATAAGATTGCGGTCGTCAAATAGAGACGGCCACGGAGGTATATATATGAAACGGAAGAAAATTGTTTTAAGCTTTGTAATCATTATGGCATGTATCTCGAACGTGTTCGGAGCGGATGCCAGATCCGATCAGACATCAATCGGAGAGATGCTTCAGATGGACAAGAGCTTCTATGTTGACAGATTGAACCAACTGTCCAATCAGGATCCGATGCTTCTTGCCGGTTCAGATGATTTCAATGATTTCCCGGTTTTTGGTGAGAATGTCTACGATGTAGAGCATAAATCGGTAGCGAAGGCGTTTCTATACTCCGCTCTCGTTCCGGGTCTTGGCGAATATTATTCCGGATCGAAATTCAAAGCAGCCGCATTTATAGCGGTAGAGGCGATTATCTGGACCCAGTACATAACGAAGCACAAATCCGGTACGGACATGGAGGATGATTTCGAGGTGTTCGCGAATGAGCACTGGTCTCCAACCTCCTATACGGAATGGCTCATCGAGGAATACAATGTGGTAAGCGATCAGGATACCTCCGAGGACTTTACTCACACCCTTCCCGAAGTAAAAAACCAGCAGTATTTCGAGATGATCGGAAAATACGACCAGTTCAGAGCCGGCTGGAATGATTACGATGAGCAGCAGGATTCGAGTTATATATCTCCACTTCGTAACCAGTATAACATTATGCGCGATGACGCCAATAATGAACTGAATACGGCTCGAACCTGGGCGATGATCTCACTCGCGAATCATTTTCTCTCGGCTCTCGATGCCGCGTTTACGGCCAAACGGTACAATGACAACCGGGATGTATTTTCGGAGGTCAATGTTCGGGCACGGCTCGCCAAATACAATAACACGCGGATTCCGCAAATAGTGTTCACTTACAAGTTTTTCTGATTGGCGGGGATTTACCATGCAAACACGGATTGTAATTTTAACAGGTTTGTTTTTGTTGTTCGGGGTATCTGCCTCGGCTGAAATCTCCGGCAACAATATTGCTGTTGATGGTGAGTTTTTCTCCCCGCAAACACCCGTTACAATAGCTCAAGCCGACGATGAATGGGGTACATCCTCACCTGTCTCTGATTTTGGAAGTCGTCCGGAGGGATACAAATCTCCATCCCGCGCGCTTCTATATTCTCTGCTCCTTCCGGGACTTGGTGAGATATACGTGGGTGATTCACGATCCCGTGCCGCGATGTTTATCGGTACCGAGGTTGGTATATGGTCAGCGTTTTTTACATTCCGACAAATGGGAAATTGGCGCGAGGATGACTACATCGAATATGCGACAGCATACGCCGGTGTGAATCCGGAGAACAAGGACGATCATTTCTGGAATATGGTCGGTTTCTACGAGAATCGGGACGAATACAACAAGGTTTCCAGAGTCTACACACGAGAGAATCCGTTCTTTCCCGAAACACCGGGCTGGGACTGGCAGTGGCAGAGTGTGGCGGACCGTGCGAAGTATCGTGATATCAAGAATGATTCAAAATCATACTTCAGAAACGCCGACTGGATGCTCGCTGTCGCCGGTTTGAATAGAGCGGTATCGGCCTTCTTCTCATGGAGAGCCGCAAAAGACCATAATCGCAGGCTGATAGATGAATTCGGGAATATAAGGTTCGATGCAGTTCCCGATATCTATTCCGGATCGATAGAGTTCAGAGTCAACTACACGAAAGCTTTCTGATTCTTTCAAATTCCACTTGCCGCATCATCTATTCTGGTTGTAAGTTGAATCAATGAATCGGATTTTCACTACAGCTATTGCCACAATCTGCATTGTGCATCTTTTGGGATGCGGAGCGGGGCAGCACGATGTTGAAGCGAATCTCGACGATTACATCGTGGGTTATGTCTTTGAGGCGGAGATAAGCGGCCGTCTGGGGAGAGTTGCGCTCTCGAAACCAACCAGTCTCGCAATAGGTGCGATGGGTAGCCTTATCATCTGTGACAGCGGCAACAATCGTCTCGTCAAGGTGAAGCCGAACGGCGAGTTTATTGTGGAGCAAGGCGGGTTTGGATTCTCACGTGAACAGTTCTACTATCCTTCCGCACTGGCAACACCCGATGGTATTAATCTGTATCTTCTCGATTCCTCCAACGATCGAATTGTGAAGCTCGATTACGACCTGAACTGGCTCGATTCCCAGAGTCTGTCGGGACTCGATCTGGATGATCCCGCCGGAAGAGCTACCGGACTCGCTGTCAACTCATTTGGCGATATCTATGTGTCCGATCCGCACAACCGCCGGATAATCAAACTCGATCCGAATTTCACCTATGAATCAGAGTTGACAGATATCGGAGCGTTTCTTGATCCGATGCAGATGACAATAGACAGGGCTGATAATCTGTATATTGTCAACAGTGAAGACCACAATGTGGTTGTTTTCGATGCCTATGACAATTATGTCCGCTCATTTGGTGAGGAAGAATTTACCGAACCAACCGGAATTTGTGCTTCTTCTATAAAGAACAGAGTTATCGTTGTCGATAGTCATGAGAACCGTGTAAGAGTGTTTAACACTCAGGGCAAGATACTCTACACCTTTGGATCGACCGGTATCGGTGAATATCGCTTCGAGCAGGCATTCGGGGTGTGTGTGGACGGCAACGGCCGTTTGTACGTATCAGACTACAAGGGAAACCGTATACTGGTTTACCGTCCGGTCGGCGAATGAGAAATGCGGCAAACCTGCCTTCTTATATTTGTTCTTCTGATAATTCAATTAAATACAACCTTTGCTGTTACAATCCCTCATGATGAACGGATAGTCCTGTCTGAAAAAGCTGCAGTAATAGAGCTCGAGGGGTGTAATGTTCTCAGTAATACATTCACTATCAATCTTAATGGTGAATTGCTATCTCCGGATGATTATAAACTCGATGTCCTGACCGGTACTATTAAACTCCTTACAGATTACACCATTCCGGCTGAAATCAGCATTAGTTATCAGAGTATCGAGATCGACATTCCCTCTTATTATTTCAAGCGCAAGATGAGTCTGGATTCGCAAGATAGGATTGATTCCGAACAAGCCCGCACTTTCGCTGATGAAAAACGCTCAAGAAAGCTGGATGATGGATCAAAGCTTCGAATTTTCGGCAGCAAGTCCGTCGGTGTCACGACCGGGAATGTGAGTGCGTTTGAGTTGAACCAGACAATGAATATTCAAATAGAGGGGCAGCTTGAAGATAACGTGATAGTCCGCGGCGTTCTCTCGGATCAGTCCCGCCCGGATATCGGTGGGGTTTCCACGACTATCGGAGAAGTGGACAAGATTGCTCTGACGGTTGAGTCGGAGAAGTTTCAGGGGACAATCGGTGATATTTCGATCAGTCGAAATCTGGGGCAGACAGCATCATTGAACAAGACGATGAAGGGTGCGAGGGCGATAGTGGATTTCGACCGGTACCGCGCAGAGGCTGTTGCGGGAGGAATCAAGTCAAAACACCAGACTGTTAAACTGAATGGGCGTGAGGGGGTTCTGGGACCATATACACTAAGATCATCGAGTACAAGTGAGTCATCATCAATATTACCCGGAACCGAGAGAATATGGCTTGACGGTATATTGATGGAGCGGGGTGCGGATACTGACTATGTGGTTGATTATCTTCTCGGCAAGCTGACATTCAATCCGACCGTCACGATTACATCCAGATCTCGCATTGAAGCTGATTTCGAATATCTTGATGAGAGCTACCGTCAGAATTTCTACATCGGTTCACTCTCGATTGGTGACAGCACTACTCAGGGTTTTTTCGCTGAGGTGGGAGTTCTCCGTCAGGCTGATTCGAAAGACAATCCATCGAGAGTTGAGTTGACGCGGGAGGACATTGTGTCACTTAGCAATTCCGGTGATTCCACCGCTGTCAGATCAGGGGCAGTTCCGGCTGATTCAGGCAATGGCAACTACAATCTGGAAATACAGGATGGCGACACTGTATATGTCTTTGTCGACAGCCTCGGAACCCTTAATGTGATGTTCTCTTATGTCGGAAGTGGCGAGGGTCGGTATGTCTATCTGGGAGGCGGGGAGTACTCCTGGGTCGGGGATGGTAACGGCTCTTATGAGCCTGTAGTGTATCTTCAAAGTCCAAAACAATCGGATGTTGCTTCGCTCTCCGTTGCATTGAAGAGAGACCGTTTATCACTTTCAGCAAGCGGACTGTTGAGCGATTACGATCAAAACCTCTTTTCGAGTTCAGACGATGACAACAATGTCGGAACCGATATACATGCTGAGGCTGAAGTACAAGTACTGGCACCGGAAGATAACGCGATTCCATCGGTTGCCCTTGCTCTGCAGGCAGCTCGGACAGATGCCGAGTTCCATCTCCCCGGCAAGCAATATCAGGTTGACCGCGAACGCCTGTGGTCGCTGCAGAGTGATACAATCGATGATGCCGCCACTGAATTCGATATTTCAATGTTAACAATGAGTCGGTTCGTTGATTTTGATGCCGGAGTCGGGTCGTACCGGGATCATGATTATGCGGAGTCTGATCGGTATAATCTTGAACTTGCGGTTAAGCCAATTGATCCACTGAGAATTGAGGCTTCCAGAATCGACAGAACCGCTTCCGGCAGTTCATTCGAGTCACCGGTACGTCTTCTCGAAAACAGCATGGCGGTCTCATTTAGCGAGCGGAAGTATGGTCTCAAACTTGGTTACGATGGTGAGACTGACACCCGCGAGTATCTTTCATCGGGTGATGGTCAGAAGCATGATAGATTCTCAACAGAGATCAGACTGTTTGGGTTGACTCTCTCCGGCGCTTATGAGGAACGGGATCGTCTCTCCGGTGAATGGTCAAGAGAGAAGGATACGCGTGAAGCTGTGTTGACATATCTCGGATCGGGTGGGCTTCCCGAATCGCAATCCGAATTGGCAGTAACAGCACGGCGGGTGCATGAATTCGACGTCGATGATGAGACAAAGAGCTCTCAGTTTATGGCGTCATCCGATTATCGAATCGGCAGCAGCACGGGAGTGTTTGATCTGGCGGTCAACCTGCGCATTGGGCGGCAGAGTCTCGACCGTACCGCTGAAAATTATATTCGTGTCGGTGAGGGCGAGGGTGAGTATCGGCTTGAGGATGGTGTTTACGTACCGGATGAGTTCGGTGATTATATCCGGGTTGAGGAGTTTATTACCGACGACCAGATCGGCGTTTCACTCTCGAATGGATTGACAATGCGGGCGGATTTTGCGAAATGGAGTTCCTGTCCGGAGAATCTGGCATTTCTGAGTAAACTCAATCTCGAAACGACACTGCGAACGCAGGAGGAGGGGGCAGAGGATGAGAATCCAACCTTCTCCTGGTTTATCCCATACCTGAATTCGTTCTCTGATCGATCACTGCTGCGCGAGAAATATCTCCGTCAGGTTGCAAAAATCAAGCTGAGCCAAAAAACATCGCTGTTTCTCTCGATGGATGAGGTCGTTCGGTTACTTCCCCGGCAATCTCCGCCCCAATCTGATTACAGTATTGCATTCGTGGAGCGGTTCGATATTTCACTGCCGGGGGCATCGACAGTATCTCCCGAGTACCGTTTCAAGCGGGTGGATGAGAGTTCCTCATACTCCGGCAGCGCGAGGTTTGTTGAGCATCAGTTCAGGGTACCGTTCAAATGGCGTGCTCGACGTGGGGTGGAATTAATATTGACGCCGGGGTATCTTCGGGATGATTCCCGTGAGGGTGATACTCAAGCCGAGAGATGGGAGGGATCAACAGAGGGGCGTTTCTCTGCCGGTGAAAACGGGAGATTGTCGGCGCACATTTCCTGGTATCGGGTTTATTCCGATCAAACCTCGATCCCATATCAGTATGCGGGTGGCAAGCGGGTTGGTGATAATTTCGATTGGGGAATAACTCTCGATATCCGTCTGTCAAAACTGATTTCGGGACGAATCAATTACGATGGCGAGAAACTACCCGGTCTTAAAACACGGCATGTCACATCCCTGACTGTGAGAGCGAGGTTCTGATGCTCAAACGATCCGTTATAATGCTCTCTCTAATTTTCTTGGTGATCTCGATTGTGTCGCTTCACGCGGAGCGAATCGAAAATGTGGAAATCGTCTCGGATTCATCTGCTGCGATTGAGTGTGCGGATCTTACCGCGAAGATGTCCGGTCAGGAGTTCACCGAGGAGAGACTGGAATGGCTGGCATTTAAGATTATATCACAGCTTGAAAACAACGGCTACCCATTTGCGCAGGTTCGCCTCAACGATCTCTCCCTGACAGAGGGTGGAACGCTTAATATTGGTATCGAGGTCACGCGCGGTCCTCTCTCTGTTTTCGACAGCGCAAAAGTATCCGGAGTAGATGCGAGAACGCGGGATTTCCTTGAACGGATAGCTACAATCGAGAGTGGAGGTGTTTTCAGTCAGGCGGAGATTGATCGTACGATTGATCTATACAAACAGATGCGCTATTTGAATGCCGAAGATTCAGCGGTACTCGATTTCCATGATGATTTCGCAAGGTGCACTCCGACGTTCCATGTTACGCGCAAGCCTACGAACCTTGTGGAGGGGAGTCTTGGTTATCAGCCGGGGTATGCGGATCAGGATGCTTATGTGCGCGGTTATGCACGTGTCGAAATCGAGAATATTCTCGGACGTGGGCGGCGATTCTCAATAGCTTACGAGAAAAAGAATCCACAATCGCACAATGTGCAGATGGGATTCTATCAGCCATTCCTGTTCTATCAGCCTCTCTCCCTGAGTGCTGAGATTGAGCAGCAGAAATTTGACAGCCTGTATAAGGAACTATCAGCTTCCAGCAGTCTGGAGTATAATGAGTTCGGTTCTGTGTCGGTGAGAGTCAATGGCGGATGGCAGCGTTTCACACCGGAGGGTTCGAGATATATCGGTGTGTTTCATGCACGACGATGGTGGTGGGGTGCGGGGGTCACACTCAACTCATCCTCCCCGAGACTAAAGCAGTCGCTTGAGCTTGATATCTCGTACGGTGTAAAACAGAGTTACAGCTTCGCCGGGGTGAAACCGGATAAGAGCAGAGTCGATGACACACGGCTTGAAGCTCTGTACAATGCTTGGCTTCCGCTATCATCCACAATCGGGATGCAGTTTGTAGTTGATGCCGCCGGTATTATCACCGATGAAACTGATATCTCGCAGACTGATCTCTACAAGCTTGGCGGTGCGAAGAAACTCAGGGGTTACAGGGAAGACCGGTTTTTGACAGAGCGGTATGTTATGGTCTCATTACAGCCGACATTCAGCTTCGCAGCGAATGCACGGTTCCATCTGTTTGCGGACGGCGCTATGTTCAGAGTCGAGTCGGGAGGGAATCTCGAACGGTATGGAGGGGGAGCGGGTTTTGTGTTTGATCTGCCAGGCGGCTCACTGTTGATTGATGCTGCATGGGGGAAGAATGATTCTCTCGATGAGGGGAAGCTCTATATGATTCTCGAAAGCAGATTCTGATGGCATTTCTGTCGAGCCTCATAAAAATAGGACGACCGGTCAATATCCTTATAACATTGGCCACTGTGATTGCTGCGTCATTTCTTCTAATAACCATACCATCGCTTCCAATGGTCTTAATTGCGGCAGCCGGAGCCGCATTAATTGCCGGTTTCGGTAATACAATCAATGATGTTTTTGACCGTGAAATAGATGCCGTGAACAAGCCCTCCCGACCGATACCATCGGGGCGAATGTCTGTTAAGGAAGCGATTATAGCAGCCATTATATACCTCGGTTTAGGTTTTACGGCAGCAAGCATTGTCAGCACAATATGTTTTGTGATTGCGCTGATAGCAGCACTATTGCTTGCATTTTACGCAGCAGCGGGAAAGCGGCTGCTTGTGATAGCGAATCTACTTGTAAGCGGAATCTCCGCTCTCGCATTCATCTATCCTGCGGGTATAGATTCAGACTGGGATTTTGATCAGATACGTCTTGCGGTGACAGGCGCGGTCTTTGCTTTTCTATTCCATTTCGGAAGAGAGATAATCAAGGACATCGAGGATATGGAGGGGGACGCTAAGGGGAGGTCAGTATCCCTTCCACTGGTTTTAGGAGTTGGTGCATCCAGATTGATTACGGTTGCCTCGTTTTGTCTGCTTGCAATTGCGATGATCTGTGCATATCTGCATTTTGATCTATCCATCTATTTCCTTGCATCAGCGGTTTGTCTGACAATTGCTCCCATTATTGTAGTATCTCTTCTACTTCTGCACAGCACCCGGCGGGAAGAATATCGACAGCTTCAAAATATTCTCAAAATTCTCATGCCGTTTGGGTTGATGGTTCTTCTAATTGGACGCTGGACTGTTTAATCTTGACATTCGATTGCGCCGCAATTAGTTAGTGTTGTGTTATGAAAGCCACTATTTTTATCGCAATATATCTGATAATGACTGTAAGTGCCTTTCCAACCGGGGAGCCTGTCACAGTCAGCGCTGTGCCATCGGATACGGTCATAACGATTGGCGATACTCTTTCTCTCGATATTGTTATTCGCGTGCAGGGTGATCCTGACGATTTTGTCATTGATGAACCGATATATCCCGAACCAAATCATCTCAGAATAATCTCGACCGGTCTGTCTGTCCGTAAGGTTGTAACCGACAGCATCCCGATTACGGAAACAATACGCACAGTCAATTACCTCGCAGTTGATACCGGGATGACAGTGGTATCACCAATTGAGATGTCATGCATGGATAAATCGACAGAGGATCTTATAGCTCTTCAGACTACAGGCCATCGAATCCGGATTACCGGTTCCGGAAATGCAGCACAGAAGACACGCGACCTCGCTTTACTCGGCGGATTGGTAACAATTGTAATAGTTTTTTCAATCATTGTATATGTCAGGGTGCAGAGAGGACGGCAGGAGCTTGCCTCCGAAGAGGAGGATGCAGGGGATGAGTTTGCAGCGATTCTGCAGAAGATTAAATTAAAAGCTGCACACGGAAAACTTGCAGAAGCACAAGTACTTTTACTCAATAGCCTAAAGCAATACTTGAAAGAGGAATTTGGCTTCTCACCCGATGATAAAGCCAATTTATCCGATAAAATTGCAACCAGGATCCCCGAACCGATGTATGATATTTTCGTGGAACTTGATGAGGCGAATGATGATGCCAAGTTTGGCGGGAGGGCAATAGCTGAGGATGATCTATTTAATCTGATAGAAAAGCTTCAGAAAACATTGGAACAGTCCAATTGACCATTAGTATCAATTTGATAAAGGCATAGATGAACCGGAGGTGGAATGAATCAGGACATACAGGAGATTCAGGCAAAAGTTGAGAAGGAATCCGAATTCGTTCAGAAGCTTACCGAAGAAATTCGCAAGGTCATAGTGGGGCAGACATATCTCGTGGAGAGGCTTTTGGTGGGACTTCTTGCGGACGGTCACATTCTGCTCGAGGGAGTGCCGGGACTGGCTAAGACTCTATCTATCAAAACACTCTCCGACTGCATTCAGGCAAAATTTCAGCGGCTCCAGTTCACGCCGGACCTTCTGCCGGCTGACCTTATCGGCACACTCGTTTACTCTCCGCAGGAGAGCAGGTTCTACCCGAAAAAGGGTCCGATCTTTGCGAATCTGATTCTCGCAGACGAAATCAACCGCGCACCGGCAAAAGTTCAATCCGCGCTACTCGAAGCCATGCAGGAGCGGCAGGTTACAATTGGAGATACAACCTATCCACTCGATCAGCCTTTCCTTGTGCTTGCGACTCAGAATCCGATCGAGCAGGAGGGAACGTATCCTCTTCCAGAAGCGCAGGTTGACCGTTTTATGTTGAAGCTGAAAATCACCTATCCGAATCGTGATGAGGAACTTCAGATAATGGATCGCATGACCGCAGTGGAGAAACCATCAGCCTCCCCGGTAATTTCTCCGGAGGATATTATCAAGGCTCGGAGTGTCGTATCTGATATCTATGTGGACGACAAGGTCAAGGAATATATCGTAAACATCGTAATGGCTACTCGAGATCCGGATAAGTTTGGTCTCAATATCAAGGATTTGATCGAGTACGGTGCGTCTCCCCGCGCCACTATCTATCTCAATCTTGCTTCACGTGCTCATGCGTTCCTGCGCGGTCGTGGCTATATAACACCCGAGGATGTGAAGACAATCGGTATGGATGTGCTCCGCCATCGTGTGATCCTCACCTATGAGGCTGAGGCTGAGGAACTGACATCCGAGGATATTGTGAAGAAAGTTTTCGATACGATTGAGGTACCGTAGGTTTGCCGATTGATACCAGGGAAATACTCCGTAAAGTACGCCACATCGAGATCAGAACCAAGAGGTTGGTCGAGGACCTGATCTCGGGCGAATACCATTCCTCGTTCAAGGGACAGGGGATGGAATTCGATGAGGTGCGTGAATATCAGCCGGGCGATGATGTCCGTCAGATCGATTGGAATGTCACGGCACGGTATGGCACTCCGTTCATTAAGAAATTCGCGGAAGAGCGTGAATTGACGGTGATAATCCTTATGGATGCCTCAGGATCGACCCAGTTCGGTACTGCGGATTATCTTAAGTCGGAGCTTGCCGCAGAGCTGACAGCCCTTCTCGCTTTCGCCGCAATCAAAAACAATGATAAAGTCGGGATGATATCATTTACTGATCGGATCGAGAAATTCATCCCGCCGAACAAGGGGCGGCGAAATGTACTGCGGCTTATCCGCGAGGTTTTGTATTTCGAACCGGAGGGAACCGGAACGGATATCGCGAGTGCTCTCGAGTATTTCAATCAGGTAACCAAGCGTCGTGCGGTGCTGTTTATAATCTCCGATTTCATTGACAGCAATTTCCGGAAACAACTGCTAATAGCCAGACGAAGGCATGACATTGTGGCGATCAACGTATCCGATCCGAGAGAGATGGAATTCTCCGAATCCGGGCTGATCCTTCTCGAGGGTGCTGAGACCGGTGAAAGTGTCTGGGTCGATACGCATGATAAGAGTTTTCGAAGAGCGTACGAGAAAATGGCACGCGAGAGGGAGGAAGAGGTTGCCGAGATGTTCCGTCAGTTGAATATCGATTACGTTTCTCTGGCAACTGAAGGATCATACCTCGATGCGCTAACGAAGTTTTTCAAGCTGAGAGAATTAAAACGGCGTCACTGATATGAAGAGGATTCTTGTTAACATAGCTGTTATTGCTCTGTTTTTCGCAACCGACGCGTACAGCCGGAGTTCGCCTGTTTCAGTACAAGCGAGTATTGACCGTCAACAAGCTTATATTGGCGATGTTCTCAAATATCGCATTACGGTCGAAGCTGACAGCTCAATCGGGATTGACTCGATAATCATCGGAAAAACACTCGGTGATTTCGAGGTACTTCGAGACAACCAGTCGATTTCAATAGAGGGAGGAATTGCCCGGAGAGTTCTCGAATATGATATTGCATCCTATGAAACGGGACAATTCTCGATACCCTCTCAGACTGTTCGATTCCATCTGCCGGATGGCGGAACTGCGGAAGCCTCAACGGATTCTCTACCGGTCATGATAATGAGTGTGGCTTCCGGAGACTCACTTGCGGATATTCGAGGATTGAAGAGTCCCATCAAGATTGGGTACCGGTTCCCTTGGCTGTATGTAATCATCGCAGCGGTCCTTCTAATCATCGCGGCTGTTATTCTCTGGAGAATCTTGAGGAAGAAAAAAGAGCTTGAAGCGGAGAGTGAACCAGTCGATACAAGACCTCCCTGGATCATCGCGGAGGAGAATCTTCGGAAGCTCAGGGAAACGGATTTGATCGAAAGGGAGGAATACAAAGCATTTTATCTCCAGTTGACAGAGATAGTCCGTCGGTATCTCGAACCGAGATTCGGAGTGGATGCAATCGACAGGACAACATGGGAGTTGAGACAGGAACTATCTTCGATAGGACTTTCAGAAGAGCGATATTCGGTTCTGTTCCAGCTATTCGACAGTGCGGACCTCGTGAAATTCGCCAAGTCGATTCCAACGCAGGAGATAGTTGACACCGATTTCCAGAGAGCGTGGTCTTTTGTTAAGGGAACGCGTGGAAGTGAGTGGAAGGAGGTGAGCACAACGTGATATTCCGGTTTGCATCACCATGGGTGCTCGCCCTGCTGGCAATTGTGCCACTGATTATCTTCTGGCTCATCAGGTATGGTAAGAAGCGCTTGTCCAGGACTGTTTTTTCGGACTTGCGGATAGTTAAAGCCGCGCGACCTTCCGGGAAAATCTGGGCGGATTACATTTCACCGGGACTCAAGCTTCTCGGTTTGATTGCACTCATCGTTGCGCTCGCGAGACCCCAGACCGGAGATATGAATGTGGAGACCGAAACCGAGGGAATTGACATAATTCTGACGCTCGATATCTCCGGCAGTATGAAGGCGGAGGATTTCCAGCCACAAAACCGTCTCCATGTCGCCAAGGAGGAGATCAAAAATTTTATCGAGAGTAGAGAGAACGACCGTATCGGGCTGGTTGTGTTTGCGGGTGAGAGTTTCACGCAGTGCCCATTGACACTCGATTACAATATCCTCCTTAATTTTCTCGATGATGTTACATTTGGGATGGTTGAGGACAATACCGCAATCGGGATGGCGATCGCGAACAGTTGCAACCGTCTAAAGGATTCACCGGCCAAGAGCAAGGTCATTGTATTGTTAACCGACGGTGTCAATAACAAGGGCGAAATTGATCCCGTAACCGCTGCCGAGATTGCCAAGACACTCGATATCAGGATCTACGCAATAGGCGCCGGAAAACCGGGACCTGCGCCATACCCGGTGGATGATCCGATTTTCGGGCGCAGGTATATTAATGTTGAAAATGAAATTGATGAGGAATCGCTGAGGAAGATAGCCGAGATTACGGGTGGGAAGTACTATCGCGCCAAGGATGAAGAGGGTCTTCACGATGTCTATGCCGAGATTTCTGAACTCGAGAAGACCAGGATCAAGACCAAACAGTATATGAATTACCGCGAATTGTATCTGTATTTCCTGGGTATTGGATTCGGTTTCGTGCTTCTGGAGTCGGTAATTTCACAAACGCGGTTCCGTAAAATACCTTAACGAAACTAATTCGTGTCCGGACCTGTAAATATAGGTTGAAGAGAGAGATGAAATTTGCACAACCCGAAATGTTTTATGCGCTGGTAGCACTGCCGATATTGGTTCTGTTTTTTCTGTGGGCAAGGAATGCGCGGGTACGGTCGAGAGAGAGTTTCGCGCGTCCTTCGAAATTTGCCATTCTGGCGCAGACATATTCGAGAACAGGACGTGTCTGGAAACTCATCCTGCTTCTGCTTGCGACGGCATTCATAATAATCGCCGCCGCACGACCGCAGTGGGGTACACACGCTGTTATGATGAAACGACAGGGACTGGATATAATGATCGTACTCGATACATCAAACTCGATGGAAGCCGAGGATCTTAAGCCGAATCGACTTGAGAAGGCAAAGCAGGAAATTCGCGGGATTGTGGAGCGGCTATCGGGTGACAGAATCGGGCTTGTCCTGTTCGCCGGACAGAGTTTTATCCATTGTCCATTGACTCTTGACTACTCCGCGTTTAATATCTTCATGGATGTCGTCGGTACGGACATAATCCCGACTCAGGGGACTGCGATAGGAGATGCTATAGAGACAGCGCTCGCCGGGTATGAGAAGGAGGATCGCAAGTACAAGGTGATGATTCTCCTGACCGATGGCGAGGATCACGACACCAAGCCTATCGAAGCTGCTGAGAAGGCCAGTGAAATGGGTGTTAAGATATACACGATCGGGCTTGGGTCGGTACGGGGTGAACCGATTCCGATCAAAAACAAGCGCGGTGATGTTTTAGGTTACAAGAAGGATGAAAACGGTGAAGTCGTTATGACCAGCCTTGATGAATCAACGCTGCGTCAGATAGCGGAGATAACCGACGGGAGTTATTATCGCGCAACGGCGGGTGAACTCGAACTCGACAGAATATATGAAGAGATACTGGGCTTGGAGCGGCGCGAGCTTGAAGGCAAACTGATGACCCAGTATGAGGACAGATTTCAATATCCGCTTGCAGCGGGTGTGTTTCTTCTTATACTCGATTTTCTGGTAACGGACCGGAAACTCGGTGCGAGGAGGCGAAAAGTCGCATGAGACAGTTGTTGGTACTTTTGTTGATTGTAGCAGCTATGCCGGTTTTAGTATCTGCGGATGAATCATTCGAGAAGCTGAATGATCAGGGTGTGCTGGCGTATGGCGAGAAGAAATTCGATCAGGCGAAAGAGTATCTCGAAAAGGCTGTCGAAATCAAACCTGATAACCCGATAGTCAATTTCAACCTCGGCAGCGCGTACCATCAGCAGGGTGAATATGAGAAAGCCGATCAGGCGTATATCTCCGCAGCGCAGGTTCCGGACAGCACACTCTCTGCGATGGCCCACTACAACATGGGTAACACCCATTTTCGTGAGGGTGACTACCAGAGCGCTATAGATTCGTACAAGAAGAGTCTTGAATTGAATCCTGATGATATTGATGCCAAGTACAATATCGAGGTGGCTCGTAAAATGCTGGAGCAACAGCAACAGCAGCAACAACAACAGGATCAGAAGCAACAGGACAAGGAAAACGAGCAGGACCAGAAGCAGGATAAGGATCAACAGAAGGATAACAAGGATCAGAAAGATCAGAACAAGGATCAGAAGAACGATCAGCAGCAGGATAAGAATAAAGAGCAGGACAAACAACAACAGGACAAGCAGAACGAAGACCAACAGAATAAGGATAACCAGGACCAACAACAGGAGGACCAACAACAGGAGGACCAGCAACAGCAGGATGAACAGCAGCAGAATCAACAGCAGTCGGAAGATGAAAAACAGGATCAACAACAACTACAGCAGCAGCAGGCTCAGGTCCAGGAAATGCAGATGAGCAAGGAGGATGCGGAACGTCTTCTGAATGCTGTTACCGGTAATGACAAGGAAGTGCTGAGGCGTCTTGTGAGACAGAAAGCCCCGACTGGCGGATATTCCGGGAAGGATTGGTAATGCGCAGGGCAGTCTGTATATTTCTATTTCTAATACTGATAGCGGGTGGTTCTTTAATTGCGCAGGATGTTACCATCAGCGCGGGTGTCGATAAATCCGTTGTCGGTCTTGAGGGGCAGATTGTTCTCGAAATAACCGTATCCGGTACCGCGCAGGATCTGCCCGAACCGGTGGTACCGAGAATTGACGGTTTCAATGTCTACAGTGCCGGAAGATCGATGCGGACATCCATAGTCAACGGTGCGGTAGAAGCTTCTGTATCCTATCGTTTCATTCTCACACCCCAGAGGACAGGCAAGCTGACAATCCCGCCTCAGTCAATAGAGTATAAAGGCAGGAAATATTCGACCGATCCAATCGAAGTTACTGTTGTTAATACTTCATCAAGTCAATCACAGAGGAATTCTTCTCAGATACAGAACAATTCACAGAACAGATCTTCAAATGATGTAGGAACCAATGATTTCTGGGTAGAGGCTGAAGTCGACAAGGACACAGCTTATGTAAATGAGCAGGTGACTCTTACCTTCAGGTTCTATCAGGGTAAGAGGCTGCATTCGAGTCCCGATTATGATCCTCCGAGCGCAACCGGTTTCTGGGTGGAGGACCTACCTCCTCAGAAAAATTACTATAAGACCATACGGGGGCGTAATTACTATGTCATTCAGGTTAAAACAGCTCTGTTCCCAACGGCGCCGGGTGTAAAAAAGGTCGGCAAAGCCTATCTCAAAATAAAGGAAGATGACCTCTTTTCGTTGTTCGACAGGGACCCATTTGGATTCTTCGAACGCAAGAGAGCTTCCCGTAAACCAATTGAGCTCGAGACGGATCCTATTGAGATAGTGGTTCTCCCCCTGCCTGAGACCGGCAAGCCGGAGAATTTCTCCGGCAGTGTAGGTGATTTCAGGATGACCACCTCAATTGACAAGACCGAGGTTGAGGTAAATCAACCGGTGACCGTAACGGTCAAAGTATCGGGTGAGGGTAATATCAAGACTCTGCCAGAACCGGAAGTGCCGGAGGTGGATGATTTCCGTGTTTTCAGTTCCGGCAAATCTGAAAATGTTTCGAAAGCGGGTTATGTTGTCGCAGGATGGCGGACATTCGAGTTAACGTTTGTTCCGAAGAAACCGGGTAAGTTCAAACTTCCTAAAATCTCCAGTAACTATTTTGATCCCGATAAGGAGAGATATCTGGTTCTTGATGGCAGGGAGTTTGAAATCAATGTGACCGGTGTTTCGAACGAGGAGATTGCCGCTCAAAATAATGTACCGCGCAACCGTTTTGATCTGGTAGCGAAAGATATTCGCTATATTGTTACGGGAAGGAAAGGCACGGAGTCATGGGGAGGATTATATATCCACGATACGGTCTTTATTGGCATTAACACTCTCTTTGCTGCGGGATTGCTGGCTGTATGGGTCGTACGCCGCCGTCAGGACAAACTGGAGGGCGATGTTGGATATCGAAGGCAGAAGCGTGCGGTCAAGATGGCTAAGGTGAGACTCTCCGAAAGTCGCAGATTGGCAGGGCAGGATAAGAGAGAGGAATTCTTTGCAGAGATTTCCCGTGCGCTGACGGAATATGTGGGGGATAAGTTCAACACATCCGCATTCGGTCTTACTTCAGAGCAGATAAGAGAGCTGTTTGACGAAAAAACCGTTCCGGATGGATTGAAGGTAAGTTACCTTGAGATGCTCGAAGCCTGTGACCGGGCAAGATTCGCTCCCAGTGCGGATCATCAGGCGGAGATGAACGAGATGCTCGACAGGGCGGAAAAGTGGATCGTGCAGTTTGAGGATGTATCGAAATGAGATCAACGGTTATTTTCATTGTGCTTCTTGTGCTGGCTTGTTCATATCAGACGGTTTATCCGAGTGATGCTCTGGAACATGAGTTCGAACAAGGGAATGAATATTACGAACAGGGAGACTATACTTCAGCAATCGATCAGTACCACAGAGTACTGTCCACCGGTGTAGAGAACCCGGTACTGTACTACAATCTGGGAAATGCATATTTTAAGACGGGTCAGCTTGGATATGCCATTGCGATGTATAATCGCGGTATGAAATATGATCCGCGAAATGATGATCTTCGAGCCAATTTAAGGTTTGCCCGGCAGCAGATGATAGATAAAGTCGATCCTGCTGAACGAAATCCGATTTGGAACTGGATCAAGGGGACTATACTCAATCTTACAGCAAATGAATGGTCTGCGCTTACCTCGTTTTTCTTCCTGGTTATTATTCTCATTGCATCCTGGATGATTTGGTCGCGAAAACGCACGTCAATTCTAAAGGGACTGTTGACATTCGTAATCGTGCTGTTTGTGGTGTCATCAATTGGTACCGGAATCAATGTTCACCTGAATTTCTTTACACCAAAGGGCACAATTGTGACTCCCGAAGTCTCTGTTAAGGTCGGTCCCGGAGATGATTTCGATGAGCAGTTTATTGCTCATGAGGGTCTGACATTCGAGATACTGAACCAGGAGAGTGGATGGTATCAAGGTGTGTTTGATAACCGTCTTAAGGGTTGGGTCAGGATATCAGATGCGGTAAAAATCTGAAGTCTCATCCCGTTTCATTCAGGAACCATTCCCCCAGAGTTCCGCTTCCTTCTCATTCTGAAATCCTCTCCATATAGAATTACCCTAACTTCCCTCAACATTTGGGGTTCACTGTCGATAAACTACTTATAGTCCATCTTGTATAGGATTCGTGCACAAGGGCAGTCCAAAGTATCAATGAAGTCGAGCGATGCAAGTACTCAACGCAAGAGGGGCACGATATTCAGCAGTCTGATTCTCAGATATGTCTGGTATTTCACTGCGGGAGCTGTATTCGTTACTTTGTTCTGGGTTCTCCAGTCGATATTGACTGGACAGAATCTCTCTGAGATTTCAGCGCTAATAACACCGGTTTTAGTGGGGGGAACCGCTGGTTTAGTTGTCGGTGTCCTGCTCAAGAGGTCAGGAGACCTCGCGCGGCGCCTCTCTGTGACAAATTCCAATCTCCGTAGTGATATGGAGCGCCTTAAGTATGTTGAGGCGGAACTTCTAATCAAAAAGCAATCCCTGTCATCCTTAATTAATGCATTCGCAATCATCGATCTCGATGGTACCACGTCATGGGTAAATCCGTCATTTGCAACAATGTGGCGGTTCTCTGATTATAGGCATACGGTTGGACGCGATTTCGCCGATTTCTGGAAATCTCCTGAATTGCTGATTGAGGTTTTTGATAAGGTCCGGGAACATGGAAAGTGGTCCCGTGAACTCATCGGATTAACCAAAGATGGCATGGAGTTCCATGCCTCAGCCCATTTTAGCTATGTAAGGGGCGAGTCCGGAGAGCCTGTATGCTTCGTTGCTTCTGTTCTTGATATCTCCGGTCGCAAGCGATCCGAGGCGCAACTCAGGGAATCGGAGGAGAGGTTCCGTGGTATTTTCGAGAACGCAACGATTGGCCTATACAGGACTACACCGGATGGCAGGATTTTACTCGCTAATCCTGCATTAATCAGGATGCTTGGCTACGATTCATTTGATGATCTCGCCTCCCGTGATCTCGAGAATTACGGGTATGCTCCATCCAACCTGCGTGAGGTTTATAAGAGTGCGATGGAGAGGGACGGAATGGTACGTGCATTCGAAATCTCCTGGCAGAAAAAGGATGGCACGACTGTTCATGTTCGAGAGAGCGCGTATGCTTTCAGAGATCAATCCGGTTCCATCCTATATTACGAGGGAACAGTCGAAGATATCACCGAACAGAAAGAAATAGAGAAAAATCTCGTTGAGGGAGCGGAGCGGTTCCGGAACATGGTTAACACAGGTGATGCCGGGTATTTCTTCATCGACAACGAGGGATACTACAAGGATGTAAACGAAGCCTGGCTTGCCATGCATGGATACCAGAGCAAGAATGAGGTGCTGGGGAAGCACTATCTCTCTTTCATTGTCGAGAAAGAGGCTGACATATCGGGTGAAACTGCAGAATACCTTCTCAGCAGAGACGGGATTAACAGTCGGGAGATGGTTCGTAAGTGTAAAGATGGATCAATTGGCTATCAGTTGTTCTCTATAAATCCGGTTCAAAAGGGAGGGCGAATAATTGGCGCAGAGGGCTTCCTTACTGATATAACTGACATGAAACTTGCAGAGCAGGAACTGGAGCGGAAGCTCAAGCGTGAGGAGCTTCTGTCAAGGATGTCGAGGTCATTTGCTGAATGCGATGAGACTGATATTGATGAGATAATTGAGTATGGACTTATGTCTTTGGGAGAGTATGAAGGTGCAGACCGCGCCACGATATTTTCAATAGATCCGGACAAGGGAATGGCGTCAATTACACACGAATGGTGCAGTGAAGGAGTTTTCTCAGGGAGAGAACATCTAAAGCAACTGCCGATTTCCATGTTCAAGTTCTTTTACGGGAAGCTCTTAAAGGGTGAGCCTGTAATTGTCAAATCAATATCGGCACTTCCGCCGGAAGCGGAGATGGAGAGGGAAGATCTCGCCCTGGGTTCCATCAAGTCAATTGCAATATCTCCCATGCTGATTCGTGGAAAACTTGTCGGGATGTTATCGATTAATGGTGTCAGGCAGGAGATTCAATGTAGGGAAGAGGATATCAAACTCCTTGCAGTCGTCTGCGAAATGACAACAATGACCCGTCAGCGTATTGATGCCACAAAATCTCTCATTGAAAATGAAAGAACATTAAAAGCGGTTCTTGCAAATATACCGGCTGCAGCTACTATTCTCTTCGATCATGAAATGAAAATCCTGATCGCTGAAGGAAACAGTCTGGCGAAGGCGGGGTATAGAAGTGAATACGTCATTGGACGCAAGCTCGATCAATATGATGATCTCAGGATTCTAAGCATGATAAAACCACACTTCGAGAAAGCTCTCACCGGAGAAATCTCACGGGGTGAGTTCGTCTTTAATGATGAATATTTCCTTCTTCAGACAAGTCCCGTTCGAGATGATAATGGCGAAATTACGGCAGGGGTTGCTCTGTTCCAGAATGTCAACGAGCAGAAGAAGGCGGAGGAAGCCCTGCGGGCAAGTGAGGAGCGGTTCCGTCAGCTTGCGGAGAGTATCGATCAGGTTTATTGGATATGCGATATTGACAAGAATGAATTGAGTTATGTAAGCCCCGCATTTGAAGTCCTGTTTGGAGTAAGCAATTCCAATAAATACCTGAATCGAAACTCCTGGATCGAACATATCCATGAAGCGGACAGAGAGAATGTACGAGAATTCTACAGCAAGCAGAAACAGGGTTATGACGGAGAGATGGAATATCGCGTGGTACGTCCGGATGGATCTGTTCGATGGGTACGTGACAGGGCATATCCTCTGTTTTCCAGTAAAGGCAATCTCCTGCGTTTGACCGGAGTTGCTGAAGATATTACTGAACGGAAACAGGTTCAGATCGAGTTGAGACAGAGTGAGGCGACACTGCGCCAGGTGCTCGATCTCGTACCGCATTACATACATGCAAAGGACAAATCCGGAAAATTTATCCTCGCCAACCGCGCTGTTGCGGAGAGCTATGGGATGACATCAATCGAGCTTATCGGTCGCAACCAGACTGAAGTGGCTGTGAGTGCTGATGAAGTAGAGCAAATGATGAATGATGACCGTCGTGTCATTAAAAGTGGAGAACCTCTGTTCAGAAAGGGTGAGGAATATACGGATGTAAATAGTGTAACTCACTGGCTCGAGACAACACGTGTGCCATTCAGTCACTTTGGTGTCCCGTCCGTGCTTGTTGTTGCAATCGATATTACGGATCGAAAGCGAACCGAGGAGGCTCTGCGAGAGAGTGAAGAGAGATTTCGTCACATGGCAGAGCTTGCACCGGAGGGAATTTTCGAGATGGATGAGAAGGGTGTGATAGTATTCGCTAATCATGCCGCACTTAACATATTCGGACTTACGCAGGAAGATATTGATGTTGGTATAACACCACTTGATGTGATCTCACCTGAAGACAGGGAGATTGCAGGTAGGCGATTGAGAGAAGTACTTGAGACATCATTAGCTCAATCTGCCGGTGAGTACACTGGATTTCGAAAAGACGGATCTCATATTCCATTCCGTGCTAATATCAGACCAATGATGAAAGATGGTCGTGTGGTGGGTATAAGAGGTGTGGTATCTGATCTTACGGACTGGCGGAGGGAAGAAGCGGAGAGGCTAAAGGCTCAGAAGTTGGAATCCATTGGTGTTCTTGCGGGTGGAATCGCACATGATTTCAACAATATCCTGACGGGAGTAATGGGGAATATTACTCTCGCACAGATGATAATCACTGATAATGAGGAACTTCAGGATGTTCTACATGAAGCTGAGATTGCAACTGAAAGAGCTGCAGCGCTTACAAAACAGCTTCTGACATTTTCTAAGGGTGGTGCACCGATTCGAGAGAAAACCCAATTAGGCGAAATGATTACAGAAACCGCACGTTTCGCAACTATAGGTTCTAACGCCAGATGCGATTTTGATATCGCTGAAGATCTGTTTATGGTAGAGGCGGATGTTGCACAGATAAGTCAGGTCGTTCAGAATATTGTTATAAATGCAGATCAGTCGATGCCGAAGGGTGGTATTATCGAGATCGCTGCGAGGAATGTTACAATCGAGAAAGATGAAAACGAGTCACTCAAGCCGGGACGCTACGTTTGTATTGAAATACGTGATTCGGGTGTCGGAATACCCGAAGATAACAAGCCCATGATATTCGACCCGTTCTTTACAACCAAGAGCACGGGTGAAGGGCTTGGATTATCGACGGCTTATTCAATTGTTAAAAAACATGATGGTCATATAGAAGTCGAATCTCAGGTGGGGGAGGGGTCGATGTTTGCAGTCTATCTACCGGTATCTGATGAGACTGAAAGCCAATCACCTAAGGATGAGCAAGTCTCAAAAGTACCACGAATACTCGTGATGGATGACGACAAACTCGTCAGCAAATTCGCCAGAACTGTAATTGAAAGAGAAGGATATCGGGTAACCTGTACTCTCGATGGAAAAGAAGCAGCTCTGGTTTACAAGGAGGCGCTTGATAAGGGGGATCCGTACAATATCGTTGTACTTGATCTGACAGTGCCCGGTGGAGTTGGGGGCAGGGATGCGCTTGAACTGTTAAAGGGCATTGATCCTGATGTCATAGCGATCGCATCAAGCGGATACTCCGGTGAGGATACGGATGTCGATACCGAAGAATGGGGTTTTGCGGGATTTGTAGCCAAGCCATACAAGCCGGCTGCACTAATCAGTGAACTACAACGGTTCCTGCCGTCAGCAAAGCCCGAATCCAAGGTTAAAGCAAAATAGGCGGTTCTCTGTCAAACAGTCCAGAGCGGTAGGCGCGGATTAGTAGTTGTGTGTCCCGACTACTATATCCTTGCCGAAATTCTCTTTGACGAGAGTTGCTATCTGTTCAAAATCAAGCGGGCATTTACCGGTTTTCTTGGCCTTTACTACACAGGTGCCAAGATGTATTGCATCATAGTCCTGTCCTATGGATTCCGCAATCTCCTTCATCAGTTGTAGCTTTGGCATTATGAGTCCCGGACAGTCACCGCAGTTGCCGAGTGCAACAAGCTCCAGATTGTCCTCATCCTTGTAGCGTGCGAATTCACCGTCTCGCAATGTGATGGCCTTAAGGCACTTTTCACATGCAATGCAGAGTTGATCCTGAATTCGCTTGCAGCCGACAATAGCTATTCTCGCCATGTTGTAATTCCTCCCATTATGTTGTTCACACTCCCACTATCTAATGATCTGTATTCGGTTTGCGCAAGCGTAATGGCGGATTCTGGAAAAGAAAAACGGACCGCAATGTGCGGTCCGTTTCTGTGGGAGATGTTCTCTCTTATACTATTTTTTCTTCTTCTTATCCTTCTCAACCGGTGTCGGCTGTTTGACCACCTCTACTTTCGTGTAGGTATAATTCTCGCCATTGGCGACAATCAGCTTGTCATAAGCGGCTTTGTCAAACAACTCGCTGTGCTGGTCGAGATAGTTGGAGCCGAACTCCTCCTTCGGGATGATGAGCTTGTTCGGGTACGTATCGACGAGCTTGTACGGCGGTTTGACCCGGAACTGGTAACGCCCGAACTCAAGACCGTTAAACTCGAAAATCCGTCCCTCATCCAATCGGACCAGCTCAAACTCGGAGGGAGAGAGGGTATCATAGTAGACGCCTTCATCGGAGAATACCTGCGCTACCGGAACGAAGTTGAAACTGTAATTCGGTGTCAGGTATACAAACTGAGCCGTGTCTGGAACCGCTGTGAATTCTTTGGGGAATATCCAGCCGTTTTGGTCTCCGACCTGATACTCACCCGGAGGTACGTAGAAGTAGAATGTCTCTTTCTTCTCTCTAAGGCGTCTGTTAAGGTAATTTTCGGCGGTTCTGAGAACATACTGTTCCTCTTCGGAATAGCAGCCCTGCCGGACTGCCAGCTCAATCGGATTGTCGATCAGTTTCTTGAGTGGCACAAGCTCGTTGAAGGCATTGCACTCGGCGAACCTCGGAAGCCACTCCTCTTCCACAAAGTGAAGCTGCTCACCATAGGACAGCTCAGTTGTGGAGTCGATGTGCGCCTTGTATGCGGGGAGAAGGGTCTTGAGTTCAATCAGCCCCCACTCAGCCCATGATGGGCTGTTGAGGTGGTATTGCAGTACGATAAACCGCGTATAGGATGATCCCATGAGATTATCGAGACTCTCATCGAGATGTTTGTTCCTGCTCCAGATAGCCCACTGTTTGTAGATGTTCTGAACGGCCATCTCGGAGATGAAAAAGCGGTCCGTTGGATCGTTCATCAGCTTCGATGCTTCAAGGAACGATTCCATATCGGCATTCAGGTCGCTCATCTCCCGCTTCGATGCGAGTGATGTTGAGGCGAGAATGAGCACGCAAAATGCCGCGATTATCATTGTTATTTTGTTCATGTTTCTCATTTCGCCTCCCTATTCCGTTGTACCGTACTCGCCCTGAGGCTTGAGCAACTCATAGAATCCCTGAAGCTCCCGGAAGAGTCTGTCAGCGCTTTCATAACTTCCCGTATCCTGCAATTCGCGGATCGACTTCTCACCCCAGAAGATAACCTCCTTGGTGACATTCTCGTTCTTTCCGCGGTCGAGCATACCAAGGTTTGTAAGATAACGCGCGGCATCAACGATCTCCGCGTAACGTCCGTTCTCGAACAGATACTCGGAATATGCCGGATAGAATGCTACTGCAGTAGCGAGATAGACTTCGCTGTTATAGTTCCTGGCGTAGAATCCCTCCGGTTCGATTTTACTCTCATAGCAGAGATTGATGCACTTGCGGAAATAATCCCACCCCATGTCATTTTTCCAGTTGGCGTAGGTCTCGCCGAGCAGGAAGTAGGCAATTGTCTTACCGTAGTCGGTTGTAAGCGTATCCGCTGCTACCGAAGCGTAATAGTTGACCTTCTCACGGAGATCGCGTTTCTCTGGAGTCTCCTCCTTGATACTCATGAATTTGTCATTCAGCCAGACAGCCTTTACCAGATTCGAAACGCCGAATATGTTCGGGTATTCCGGTTCGAGCATATCGTTCACGCTGGCAACGAATGAGTTTTCTTTATTATGGAGACCATCGCGATTGGCTCTACGAAGAAGATTTTTCACGAGCGGCGCACAGGAGTTGGCGTTCGGCAGGAAAGTCGTCGCCATGAGAATATCCTTAAACAGGAAAGCGGTGTTCCCCGGGATATTCGATTTGGCGAGTTCCGCAGGATCTACCTTGGAATAGGCATCGAGATATCTACCGTAAAGCTGAAGGAGAAGCCCGCGCAGTTTCTGCTGTTTGTCGATGTTGTGCGGATCTTTCTTAAGGTCCTCCAGCGATAGAAGATATTCGATCTCCGTATGGTAATAGTAACCCTGGAATCTGAGAGCGAGGGATGAATCGAGATCGCTCTTGATTGATGCCCTTGCTCTGTTCAAATCCTCGATCGAGTATGTCTGGTAGTACGAATCGAGGTAATCGAGATAGCTTTTCTCAGGCGCGGCACCCTGAGCCATTACCCATGAAGACAGGGGTATGGCCAGCAGCGCTGTTATCGCCATCAGAATCGCTATGTTGCCCATTGACTTCATACACATATCCTCATCTCTATGTTGTATTTATAATTTCTCAAAACAATCGTCATAACCAAGAAGTCGGCAAAGGTCCCGTGTTACCTGCTCGAGAAGTTCATTGACAGAACCGTCGGATACCGAAGAGTATGGTATCTCCACAAAATTGAGATTTGCAATCTCGCTGATTTCGGACGGATTAACGTTGAATCTCATCCAGCCGTTACGGGTATGGAATGAGAAATACTCCTCACTGCCACGCACAACCTTGAGCCAGGAGTTGGATGTCTCATGCTCCGCCGAGCTCATTCCGGTATGAGTGAACATTGTCTTTACACACAACCTAAGGCATATATTGACCATCTGGTAGTGGTATGGATCCAGTTTAATTCTTGTTAAGTCACTATTTTCTTCGGGCAGTGTTCTTGCCGGTCCGGATGCATCGGCAACCATCACACCCCCGATTGTATCGGCTACCTGATCGAGTGCCGAGTATCTTATGGCGTCGTTCGATGCAGCCTCACGGCTCTCGACCTTCGTCTCTATCACAGGCGTTCTTACCGCAGGGAGTGAGCGTTTAGTACTCTGCTCGCTTGTAATATCCCGATCCTGCTCCACTACCTGTTCATGGCGGTTATCTTCGGCTTTTGGAGTCTGCCTCTGTGTCATTTTGCTGTCCGGAACCGATCTGAGTCTCTCCGTAACCTTCGGTTTCGGCGGCTCCAGTTTCGGTTTCGGTTCCGGTTTCGGTTTTTCTTTCTCCTTTGGAGGTATTTCAATAACGAACCTTGTTTCAGCCGGCTTTTTCTTCGATTTGAATTCGGATGTTGTCGGCATTGCGGAGCCGAGATGAGCGGCGAGAAGCATTCCCGCGATGCTGAGGACTATTCCCAGTCCGATAACATCGAGAACGCGTCTCACGAATGACTTGTGTGATGTGTCATCCGCGCTTGGATCGGCTTTGGAGTGCGAACGTGTAACAAGAGTCTCAAACTCGAGCTCTGCATCGAGTCTATCAAAATAGGGCTGCATGTTACCACTCCATTTAGACCGGTTTTCTCCGGTCTTCTTGTGCCTGTTATTATCCCGCTTCGGTCTTGTAGACCAGATTACATGGATATTCGAGCTGATTGCACGCCGCGATAGCTATTGCAATCACACCGTAGTAAGAAAATGCTGAACTGAAAATATCGACTCGGATCGAATCAGACTCCACATCCCACTTCGATACGAATCCGGACAGTTCGTGAACAAGTTCATTGTATGCGGTTGGCTCGGAGAGATTGCTGTTATCTACGGAGATGAACAATGTCTCCGGCGGTTCCGCGCGATCGAATATCAAAGCGAGGCGACTCGTATCGCTCTCGTCTGTCCTCTCGTATATCTCGACTCTGAACGGTGCCTGGGTTTGATTATTCACAGCACTCGCTGACTTGTATGGCATATCGATCCGCTCAAGCTTCTGCGAACCGCTTCCCACCATGATGAAGAAGAACAGAAGGATGAAAGCGAGATCCGAGGCGCCAATGATATACGGCGTCAGGAATTTCTTGCTTCTACTACTCGACACGGACCTTCTCCTTCTCTATAGTCTCATCTGTAGCCTTCATCGCCTGTGGAATCTTGAGTGATTCGACAATCCCGCAGATCGCAACCGCGCGAGTGACCATCTGCTGATGAATCGAGTCCGTAACCTTGCGGGTGAAGTACGAGCAGACGATTGCGAGACCGAGATTGAACAATCCCCAGAGACTCGTGATAATCGCAACCTTCATTCCGATAGAGAATGCCGGTGACTGCGACATGCTGCCACCGTAGCCCTGTGTCTGACTGAACACGAAGAGCAGTCCGACAAGTGTGCCGAAAAATCCTGCTGCCGGCGAGGCTGTGGCGATTGAGTCGTACAACGCCGTTTCACTCAGTGATTCGGAGACCCTGTCAATTCTGTTGCGAAAATGAAGGTATAGATGATCGTATCGCCGGGATGCGTTCGTCACCATCACGGAATCGCGCAGTATCCTCCAGAACGTCGAAGTCTTGTAGTTCTGCCCCATTGCTGAATCGTAGAAATCATTCCATTTAGAGTGATCGTGACTCATGAAATACTTAAGTTCCGTATTGTCCGGGTAATACCTGCTCCGGTTGATTGACCGAATGAAGAAAGTCAGGAATCGGGCAATCGTGGCAATTGTCAATGCAGCCAACAGAAAATAAACGACGAGAACAATCTTGTCGTAGTTGGCCTGCATGTAATTCGCCAGATCAAATCCCACCGGATCAGTTTTAGCAACTTCCTTGAGGGCACTGATTTTAGTGGTGTCAACTGTGCCGTCCTCAGCAGCGATCACGGATTCCGACATCATGCCGTCTATCTTGTTCATCGCGGTCGAGTGCATTTGCCAGATGATAACTACCGCTATCATCATGACCACGACCGTGATTGCAGCTGAGATGAAGTTGTCCCGAGAGACATACTCCGGCAATGGAGTCTGTTTGCTATTCGTGCTCTCGCTCATCAACTTCCTCCAAACCTATAGCTCCTGCGACGAGCCTGTGGCTCGATTAGAGACGTTAAGAAATAGCAACGGAACGAACCGAATCGCCTGCACCAACGACCGGTTGTTCAATGCTTACCTATATTAAAGTTCTTGATTCCTTTCCTACAAAACGGCGATCTCGAACCTATTCTACTTATCGCCAGATCGAAACCGTTTCTTTAGATTTTCCGGAAAATAATCAAATGAGCTATTTGCTGTATTTACAACGCATTAGGTCGGGTCGTATATGGTGGATCATATAGGTTTAGTTTCAGATGGGTACGAAAAACCGGTCTCAAATGGAGCATCTGGAAACAAGGATGGAATATAACTCCAGGAACTGTTTTAGAGGGTGGTTTTTACACCAATTTTGAGAAACACAGAGTTTGCCGTTGTGCATAATTTACCGTCCTGCAAGGTATTTCGCCGGCTGCTTCAAGTAATGCTATAACCACAAGTTTTTGTGTTGACACGATATTGAGACCACAATATATTGTGGTCCATTTGCTGAGAACAAACGGGAAATCAGCCTCCTGCATGGAAGCAGGAGGTCGGATTCCTTTCGAGTCTCGGTTCCGACAGGTTTGGAGTTTGATTGCAGTAGCAGGCAGATATGATATTACGAAATTGAAACAGGTCTGTCTGAATCCATGATAAGAGCAAGTGTGTGCGCGGGACATGACGCATAGGTGGCTTTGACATCCCCGGAGTCGAGGTTATTCCCGCAAAATCAATATCGGATTATGGCGGCGGAATTGCGCTGAGCCGGCATGCAAGGAGGCCTCAAATGGCAAGTGGATTCGCATCGGTAGAGAGGCAACCAACGAAAAGTCCAATGCCGAAAATCATTTACATCAGGAAACGTGATGGTAAACTCGCTGAGTTTAACAGCGAGCTGATTACCAATGCAATCCTTAAAGCGGGAGATGCTACGGGGGAGTTTGGATGCGATACTGCAGACCGTATGATGCACAGGGTGTTAAACCTCGCAGCAACGATGCCTCATGGGCATGTGCCATCTGTCGAGGAGATTCAGGACCTTGTCGAGCATGTGCTGCTGTCATCAACATTCAAGAAGACCGCAAAAGCATATATCCTCTACAGAGATCAACATGCGCGTATCCGTGAACTCGTCGACAAGGCCGACGTCGATCTGATAGATCGCTACCTTCAGCAGGAGGACTGGAAGGTCAACGAGAACAGCAACATGGGCTATTCTCTTCAGGGACTGAATAACTACATATCGAGTGCGGTCAGCAAGGTTTACTGGTTAAACAAGATATATACCCCGGAAATCCGGGCTGCGCACAATTCCGGCGCGATTCATATACATGATTTAAGTCTGTTGTCGGTTTACTGTGTAGGCTGGGATCTTAAAGACCTACTCGTCAGTGGATTTCGCGGGGCACCCGGTAAAGCCGAGAGTTCGCCCGCACGTCATTTGAGGACCGCGCTCGGTCAGATAGTGAATTTCTTCTATACGCTTCAGGGGGAGGCTGCCGGTGCGCAGGCGTTCTCGAATTTCGATACACTGCTCGCTCCGTTTATAAGGTATGACAACCTTACATACGATGAGGTCAAGCAGGCTCTTCAGGAGTTCATATTCAATCTGAATGTGCCGACGAGAGTAGGTTTTCAGACTCCGTTTACGAATCTCACTCTCGATCTTAAAACTCCGGGTACGCTCGCACAGGAATCGGTTGTGATTGGCGGGGAACTTCAGGAGACAACATACGGTGAGTATCAGCAGGAGATGAATGTATTCAACAGTGCGTTTCTCGAGGTTTTGAGTGAGGGGGATGCCCGTGGGCGTGTGTTTACATTCCCGATTCCGACATATAATATCTCACGGGATTTCGACTGGAATGATCCTGGTCTGGATCGAATCTGGGAGGTGACAGCGAAGTACGGGATTCCGTATTTCGCCAATTTCATCAACTCCGATATGTCTCCGGATGACGCCCGTTCGATGTGCTGTCGCTTGAGACTCGACCTGCGAAGTCTGGAAAAGAGAGGCGGCGGGCTGTTTGGTGCGAATCCGTTGACCGGCTCCATCGGTGTTGTCACGATCAATATGCCGAGAATCGGTTACTACGCCAAAAGTGAAGCGGACTTCCTGAGCAGGCTCGACCGTTTCATGCAGATGGCGAAATCCAGTCTCGAAATTAAGAGAAAAGTGCTCGAGCATCTGACAGACAACAACCTTTATCCATACACAAGATTCTATCTTCGCGCACAGAAAAAACGCAGCGGTTCCTATTGGACCAACCATTTCTCCACAATTGGGCTTGTCGGGATGAATGAGGCGTGTGTCAATTTTCTCGGTGAGGGGATCGGGACGGATAGGGGTAAGCAGTTTGCAGCGAGGGTCATGGATTTCATGAGGGAGAGGCTGACCGAGTATCAGCAGGAGACGGGTAGTTTTTACAATCTCGAAGCCACTCCAGCCGAGGGAACAAGCTATCGACTTGCAAGACTCGATGCAAAGAAATGTGATGGTATAAAGAATGCCTCTAATACGGCTTCCGAGCCGTTCTATACGAACTCGACACAACTGCCGGTGAATTACACCGACGACATCTTCGAGGCTCTCGATTTGCAGGATGACCTTCAGGCGAGATACACCGGCGGAACGGTTCAACATATATTTCTTGGAGAGGCGGTTTCCGATCCTGTTACAGTCAAGAATTTCGTGAAGAGAGTCTGCGAGCAGTATCGACTGCCGTATTTCACGCTCTCTCCGACATTTTCTATTTGCCCGACGCACGGATATCTTACAGGTGAGGTCAGTCAGTGCCCGACATGCGGGAGCGAGACAGAGATATACTCACGTGTGGTTGGATACCTGAGACCGGTCAAACAATGGAATAACGGCAAACGTGTCGAATTCGGGATGAGAAAAAAGTACAGCGTTTCATGATATTATGAGAATAGGTGGATTACAAAAATTCAGCTTCTGTGATTACCCGGGTAAACTGTCGGCTGTTATATTCACCCAGGGATGCAATTTCAAGTGTCCGTTCTGCCACAACGGCTCTCTGCTTGGTTCTGCAGGTGACAGTACTTGTATCGAGACAGATTCCGTACTTACTTTTCTTGAGAGCAGGAAAGGCAAGCTCGATGGTGTAGTGATTACGGGTGGAGAGCCTACGATCCACAGGGATCTCGACAAACTCATCAAGGATATTCGAAATCTCGGTTTCGCTGTCAAACTGGATACCAACGGCAGTAATCCAGACAGAGTACGGAGTTTGATTACTGATGGCTTGATTGATTTTGTTGCAATGGATGTAAAGGCTCCCGTATCGAAATATGACATCCTTACCGGTACACGCGCACCTGTAGAATCAATCCTTCAGAGCATCCGGCTAATATCTGAATCCGGTTTGGATCATGAATTCCGAACAACATTCGTAAAGCCCCTTCTTTCAGATATGGATATTGAGGAGTTATGCAAGCTTATTCCGAATGGTTCTGTTCATCGGATTCAGGAGTTCAATCCGACTCATTGTCTGAATCCTGCTCTCTGTTCCGCTACATCTGCAGGGAAGTCCTCTGAGCGATTTGCCGCACTCTAACCCGGATCCTCGAGATTAAAATCCCCAATCTCTCTCTCCAGTGCATCGGGTCTGATTCGAATCGCCATGTATCCTATCAGACTTTCGACAAGAATCAGGATAAAGATATCTTCCGCGCCTCCGAGCATGAAGTAGAGAAATCCGTATATTGCCGGTGACAGGGCAATTAGAAACAAAATCAGAAATGTGATCTTTATGTGTTTGTAGAAGATATCACGCTTCTTGATTGCAGATAATTGCGGAGAGGAGGAACTGATCCATCGTCTTCGCAGTATGAAAGCGAGTACAATCTCAACTGCTCCAACGATCAGTAGACCGTATCCGAGAGTATCGAGTTGATCGGATTGTACAGGTTCTATTAAACCCTGGCTTCTTAAAAACTGTGCGATTACAAACAGGATTGCCGCTCCTGCAAGGTCGATTATTAATCCCAGATTCATCGTGGAGACGGCGAGTTTGACTATTTCCTGGCGTGTGAGTTTCACAATGCTATCCCTGATTTTTATTTGCACGGATATTTTCAAAGAAACCGGAGAGAATCATGGCTGACTGTTCGGCGAGAACGCCGGAGGTGGTCTCGACTTTGTGATTCAGCCGCTCATCCTCCACGATATTGTACAGGGTGCCGCACGCGCCACCTTTCGGATCAGAAGCGGCATAGACCAGTTCCTTAAGCCTTGCAAGAACTATAGCACCCGCACACATCGTGCACGGTTCGAGGGTAACGTAAATGATGCAATCATCCAGCCTCCAGCTGTTGAGTGTCTGGCAGGCTGCAGAGATCGCGATCATCTCCGCATGGGCGGTTGCATCCTGTAATGTTTCACGCTGGTTATACCCTCTTCCGACTACTCGGTCACCGTGCACCACCACTGAACCGATAGGAACTTCTCCGATATCGGCGGCTTTTTCGGCCAACCTGAGAGCCTCACGCATAAAATACTCATGCCGGCTTTCAGTGGTTTCATCAAGTAGTCCCATGCAGTCTTTATAACGATCTTGATAGATCAAATCAATTAAGAATTGATTGTCATATTTTATGTGTCTTCAAAAAGAAAGCCCCCGAGTCGTATTAACCGGGGGCTTTGAAATGCTGTTCAGAGTGAATATCAGCAATCAGGAACACCATTGTCGTCAGGATCGCATGGTGGAGGACCACCTGCGAAAAGGTATTGAATCAGGTACACAACATCGTCAATATCGGTTGTGCCGACGCAGTCCGCTTCTCCGGCTTCAACCGGAATCGGTTCCGGACCGCCACCAAACAGGTAGGTGATCAGGTAGACAACATCATCGATGTCAACACCTCCAACACCATCAGCATCACCACAGATATATGCGAACTCTTTTACATTGATCTGTACTACCATAGTGTCAGCAAACAAGTCATCTTCTGAGATGAAGGTGACCTCGTGAGTTCCGATCTGCTCATAGGTGGGAGTGAAGCTGAAATAACCGGTGCCGTCACATAGATCATCGAATGTACTGTTATCCGGTAGATCCTCACAACTTAAATACGGAGTACCGCTTGGCTGGGCAGCTTCCATAGTAAATGACAGCTCTTCATCATAGACTACCGATTGAATGCCGATCTCTATAAATTCCGGAGGATCGGGCATAGGACGGATATCCATGATAATAGTCATAATATCTGTGTCACTGGCATCGTCCGTTACCTGAAGCTGGAATGAGTATTCGAATTCGTATGCTGGAGTACCCTCCAGAAGTCCATCGGAACTGAGGGTTAGACCATACGGAATCTGACCGATAACCTTATTCCATGTATATGGTGGAGTGCCGCCCGTTGCCCAGAACTGATACGAGAATTCTTCCTCATAATATGGTTCCGGCATATCTTTGCAGCACTGAATGAAAAGACCGCTCTCACAGGCATCGCCAAAGCCATCATCGTCTTCATCGTACTGCATGGGATTGTCTACATACAGGCAGTTGTCGCAGGCATCACCGAGATCGTCTTCATCACTGTTTGTCTGGTCAGTGTTTGCAATAAGCCAGCAATTGTCCTCTTCATTGATAACACCGTCATCATCCGCGTCAGTCTCGCACCAGTCACCGATACCGTCACCATCCGCATCGCCCTGCTCCGGATTACGGGTGTAGAGGCAGTTATCGCATGCATCGCCGACCCCGTCGCAGTCATCATCCGCCTGATCGGCGTTGATTGTCAGCGGACAGTTATCCTCTGTATTCAGAATGCCATCATCATCCCAGTCTGGTTCCGGCTGTATGTATCTGAGTACGAATTCATGACTCTGATAACAATCATCGGGGCAGTAGTAGTCATCAACCGCATACCACGCATTCTGGCTGCCACCCCAGCCGTAATTCATGTGATATTCATTACCGCTTCCATCCCGCCATCCATCACAAACAAATGCGTGACCGGTGATGAAATACTGGAGGGGACGACCTTCATTGATATCCGGCTTGATGACATAGGTAAACCATGTCTGTCCGTTGTATCCACTTGATCGATATTCCTGGTCCATTCCCGGGTCATACCGGAAGTTATCTTCGTATGCAGGCATTACAACTGTGGGGACATCGCTTGGAAATACACCGGAGCCGCAATACCCGAAATCCATCTCGAATGCGACGGCGACCTCATAACAAAGCTCTGAGACTGCTTCGATCTCAGCGTCCTTGTATGGATAACTCTGTGATGTCGGCATATTGTCCCAATCATAGGGATCAGAGAAATCGGCGCTTAGAACACCTCCACCAACCGGATCATATTCATCACATGAATCATCGCCATCCCAGGTATATGAGTGGCTTCCAACACCCGCCGGTGGACACTGCCAGTAGCGCATGATCTGGCATGCCGATGTAGCCACGCAACCAACCGGGCACTGACCGCCGTCACCATCCGGGCAGAGATCATTGTATGGATAATCCTGGTCCCATGTATCATCCAGAAGAGGACCAACTGTTGTCATCGCATCCTTGCCCAGTTCAGCGGTGAACTCGGATGTTGATTTAAGATACTGTTTCCACTGGAGTTTGTGATTTTCGCCGAAAATACCATTGAGAGGTTGCTCGGCATCGAGAGAGCCGTAATGGTCGATGAAAATATCGGTACGATGAGTGAGAATCTCTCGCATAAGTTGCGTCATGCCCTGAGTGGCATTAACATCGAAATTGCTCTCATCGGAATAAATTTTGACCGGCGGCATCTCTTTGAGGATAGGGACTATAACGAATCCTTTCGGTTCGATGTGGAATACACGACCGAGAAGCCGTCCACTTTCGTTGTAAAATTCATCGTAATCTTTTATCCCTGGGCTGATATCACCGGCCCAACCGCCTGTTTTCATTGTGATATACGCCAGTTTATTCTCACACACCTGCTCCGATTCGAGGTAGGTAGAAACCTCTGCAAACAGGTTTGATGAATTCACCAGCAGTAATGAAATCGCAATGATCATCAGGAGAGGTTTAAGGCCGGAAAGAATATATCTTTTCCTTGCAAACGAATACATCGCATTTCCTCCAAATCTATACAGTATGACTTACACTTATACTCACAGATAAGTACGTTACCTTTAGTAATATACCCGTCGCAACAAATCTGTCAAGAACTCGTTTTTGAAAGTGGACATGGGTAGCTCTATGACTTGCATGAGGTTAAAAGTTCCGATCCGCTACCTGTATTTGGTTGTTGCAACTTTCATACCAAAAGACCATACATCCATGTCAAACGGAAGTTGCTGCTCTAAAAATACTTACGACTTCATCTTCGGCAATATTGGTCTTTTGATAAAGTAATATCTCATGCTCCACGATTTGGGACGATACAGATGAACTCGAAATCTTCATCATAGGGGTTCATGAACTGGTGTTTAACATTCGGTGGAACCAGAGCGAAATCCTTTTCTCTGATTACCTGAACATCATCTGCAATCCGGAGCCTGCCTCTCCCCCTGATAACATAGTTCACATGTTCGTAGTCATGCTGATGAAAGGGTGTATTTCCCCCGGGAGCGATTCTGAATACACGCAGTGTGTGTGTATCCCACCCTTCTTCCGGACCGATCACATTCGCCTTGACCGTATCAAGAACACCTTCCATCTTGACCGGACTCATTTTGATCTCTTCATATTTCTTTACCGGCATCTGTACCTCCTTAAAAATCCATTATTGGTCTATTTCCGTTAAAGATAAGGATGTTGTAGTGTTTGAAAAGGGGAGAGTATATCGAATGGAGATTTTATATAGTCCCTTTTTCACAAGCAATTCTCTTGCTATGATGCCGGTAAGGTTCTATTTTGAAATCGTAAACACTACCCTGGAAACGAAACACTGGAACGCAACCTGTGGATCCATACGAGAAGAAAGGCGGTCACGTCTTGTTCAGGTTATTTATTCTATCAATCCTTATTGTTTCTGTAACCAATACAATATCTATTGCTGATGACTGGCGCAGCGGGTTATTAGAGCTGCTGTCACACTCAGATTCACTTGTGAAAGTCGCGAAATATGACTCTGCATTGACTGTTACAAGACAAGCTTATGATATCTGTATCCGTGAAGGTATTGAAACAGACTCAATTGCAATCGAGACTCTAATCAAGCTTGGGGCATATCATTTTTATTTATCGAGTTATGACAGCGCAGAAGTGTATTGGAGCAGATCGTCCGAGTTTGCCGAGAGAAAGCATGGTAGGATCAATAATCAGGTTGCAAGATCACTCTTGAATCTGGGCATATTGAAAACCAGACTTGGAAACAACATCGAGTCGGAAAGAATCTGTCGAAATGTGCTTGAAATACAGGAGGAGTTATTTGGTAAATCTCATCCCAACCTGACCAGCAGTCTTAACAGCCTTGCGACAACATTATGGCAGCAGGGGAGGTATGTTGAGGCTGAGGAGTATTTCCTTCGGGATGTTGAAATTGTCCATTCTGAATATGGTGATGATTCTCATGAAATGAGTCGGCATCTTCATAATCTCGGAAGTATGTATTTCGATTGGGGGAGATACCCCGATGCTGAGAGAGTATTAAGCCGTGTACTGGAACTTATGAGAAAATACGTTGGTGATATGCACCCTACAATAGCGATGGTGTTAAACAATCTTGGAACGATATATCTCCGTAAAGCACAATATGTTAAGGCGGAAGATGCGTATTTTGAAAGTCTTAAGATCAAGGAGAATGTGTACGGTTCCGATCACTCGGAGCTAATAACAACTCTCGTTAACATCGGTACTCTCTATGAAGCACTGGGTCGATATCCGGAGGCGGAACCATATTACGATAGAGCATTGAGAATTTCTGAAGAGATTTTCGGAACAAACCATTTTTATCCTGCCGCCATTTATGCAAACCTCGGTGGTCTCTATCACAAGCATAACCGTCTGGATGAAGCGGAAACGGCTTATGTAAAATCAATTTCCGCTTATGAACAATCTGTAGGGGAAGACTACGCTGCGGTATTAACTGTCAAACATCTGCTTTCAAATATATACAATGACAGGGGGGATTTGGAGAAAGCCGTGACAACTCTTGAAGATGTGCGTAGCAGAACTGAGGCTAACCGAGGTGAATTCCATCCCGATCTGATCCTTCTGTTAAGTGATCTCGCCGATCTATATATGCAGGTTGATCGTGACAATGATGCCATGTTATGTCTTGAGAGAGCGTATGATGTCGCAAGATCAAATTTCGAGGATTCCCACCCATTAATCGCGATTGTGAATGGGAGAATGTCCCGATTTTTGGAATCAAAGGGTGAGTTTGATAGCGCATTGAGTTATGCACGCCAGTCACTTGAGATCGATTCCACCATGTTCGGACTCAATCATCCCAAAGTAGCGTATGACTTCGAGCGGATCGGTGATATTATGATGAGCGCCGGGGAATTCGAATCAGCACGGTCTATGCTGAATGTTGCTACACGATTGGGTATGCGTGTTCTTGAAGAAAATGCGTTTTTCATGTCGGAAGAGAATGCTCTTGGATACGCCGCCAAATGCAGACTTAAACACCAAAAATACATGAAATCAATTCTCTCGGGACAATCGAATCGTCAGCAGCTATCTCCGGAGGAGGCATTAACACTCATAAACTCTAAGGGAGTGGTTACCCGATCCCTGTCAAACAGGCACCGCTGGCTCTGTGAGCAGTCGAATTCTAAATCTACGGCATTACTTGATTCTCTCTATTTCGCGAAATCCGCTTTGTCCTCATTATTCACTGACTCTGAATATTCTTTTGGCGATGACTACATACAAACTTCCGATTCATTGAATAATCTCATAGAGGAGATTGAAACACGAATTGGTTATAGTGGAATGGATGCAGTATCTGCCGGAACGTACTCCTCACCTTACGATATTGCTGCGGTTATACCGGAATCCGGAACCGCTATCCTGGAATTTATCCGGGGAGAAAAGAGCCGTGTGCCGGATTCACTGGATGGAACCGGTTATTCGGTTCTTGTTCTCAGTTCCAATCAGGCACCGCAACTCGTTTGGCTTGGCTATTCAGATACACTGGATGCGGCAATACGGGATTACAGTTCCGAGATGGCTATGCTCTGTATGATTGGGAACGAATCGGGGGTTGCAGCAGAGGATAATGCCCTGAAGCTTTGTACGAAACTCTACCAGATAATATGGGCTCCGATTGAAGATTTACTTGATGGAGCGGATACGGTTTACATATCACCTGATGCACAACTGGGACTGATTTCTTTTGCAACACTGTGTGATACCGATGGTCATTTTCTTATAGAGGATTATGCTATACGGTATCTTCCTGCTGCGAGGGATTATTGTGATAGTGATACCAGTTCTGTAACAGGTGATGGCATCCTGCTTGTGGGTAATCCGGAATTCGATTTGGATCTTTCCACATATACAATTGAGGAAGATTCTGAAATGGCCGGTAGAGGTGCTTCTGATTACTTCGTGCCATCCCTCGTTCGTGGTGGAGAGTCAATCGAAATTCTGCCTGCTATGGATTTACCGGGTACTGAGAAAGAGATACTCATGCTGGATAGCATGTTCACAGAATTATCGAATGAGTCAGTGGTTTTGCTGAATGGTGCAGATGCGACTGAAGGAAGATTCTGCAAAAATGTTACCGGAAAGCGTATCGTTCACATTGCCACCCACGGTTTCTATCAGGATCCCGTGGAAACAAAAGAGAATACACGTTCCGCTTTTATACAGAATCCTCTTCTTCTCTCCGGGATCCTCTTTGCAGGTTGTAACAAACAAAATCGCGGGATGGGACATGATGTGTTGGACAATGGTGTCCTGTCAGCACTTGAGATAGCGAGTTTGAATCTGGATGGTGTCGAGCTGGTGGTTCTCTCGGCCTGCAATACGGGACTTGGCGAAATTCATGCCGGAGAGGGCATCAGAGGACTCCGTAGAGCTTTTCAAATCGCCGGTGCTGATCTTGTTATGAGTACTCTCTGGTACATACCGGATGAGAGCATTCCTGAGATGATGACACAGGCATACTCCACCCGGCTCGATAATTTTCATGATGCTCTCAGGGCATCACAAATCAGGATGATTGAATCGGAGAGAGAGGGATCCGCCGGATTCAAACCTTATCTGTGGGGTGCATTCGTAATCTATGGGAATTGATATATAAGCGGGGATGATAAAACGTGAGATAATCCTTCGGATCATTCCACATTGAATTTGTAGATCACTGATCTGCTTTCACCGCTTTTCACAGGTCCGTAAATCTTTAGTTCATATTCTGCCGGTACTATGGAGCCGTCCCTTAAATACAGTGTTCCGAAACCGAATTCATCAAAAGCACTGAAATCCCCCTCTGTATATACCGTTTCACCTGAACCGGTACTTATTTCTATACTATACAGCGAATCGGGAAATGCGCCGGGAAATGCGAATATGATTGAAGCCTCGCCCTCTTCACTCAGATTTAGAGTACGTTCCGATGATGTTCGTACATTTGCGAGTGTTATACTTCCAACCGTTCTGATACCACTCTGATTTGACAGTGTACTAACGACTGTTGCGGTTCCGACTATCAGGACTAATGCCGCCGCTGCCATCCAGGCAATTGCAGTGGCGGTAAAGGGAGAACGTTTCAATTCATTTTCAGCGGTACCGGTATCCTGAGAATCTTCTGTAATTCCACTTATCAAATCCGGATTCATCATTTCATCAATTACATGTTTGAAAGACTGTACCTGGTCCAGACAGTAATCGCAAACCATTAAGTGTTTTTCGAATAATTCCAACTCATCCTCAGACAGGATTCCAAGTTCATAACCGTGAATGAGTTTTCCAACCTTGATATCAATACACTCGGCCATACTAATTCACCTCGCCTGTATCGAGACACCTGCGGAGAAGTGCTCTTCCCCGGAACAGGATTACGTATAAATGTGACCTCTTCAGGTTCAGTCTGTCACATATTTCCTCTGTTCCGTATCCTTGTGTAGCAAAATTAAGGGCACGCGCATAGGCTATGTTGACTTTGAATATTTTTTTCAGACAGGAACGCAACCTCCGATTCAAATCAGGATTTGAATCCTGATGTGATGCTTGCGGAACAGTGATGTTGTTGAGAGAGGTCAATCTGGTATCCCGTCTGCTGAAATGTGCTTTCAGAGTCATTCTAAACACCCCATAAGCCCACGCTTCAAAGCCGACTTCGAATTCTTGTTCTCTGAATCGCTCAAGAACAGTAATACACGCTTTCTGCGCAATCTCGTCGGCAATGTCATTGTCCCCAATTTTCTGTGCGGCGAACAGCCGGAATCTTACAAGCAGATGGCGGAATATCTTCTCAGTAGCTGCATCATCGCCATTTAGTGCGTTTTTGAGTAAATCTTTCATTGAAACCAAGAGTAACTATGGGAGTGATTGCATCGTAGTTATTCCACGTTCTTCAGATATCATATCATGATTCCCCTCAAAATCAACAGAAAATCGAACAGCTGTTGTAAGAATTCGCTGTTTTCGGCGCACGTATGTGTGAGTTGTACGAGAAAGGGATATCAGCCGGGTTCCAATCTTTTCTTAAACTTAAAGGATCAGGAGGAAGACAATGAAACAAAGGCTGATGATTTTAGCTGCCTGCATGCTTTTACTGATTCTCTCTGTTGAGAGTTTCGGTTATTGGCAGGAGGGCACAGATCCACCCAGTCGCGATCAGGTTCCCAGTCGTCTGATCGTCAAGTTCCATGACGATGTTGATGTCAACATAAGTTCAGGGAAAGCCGGAACTGTTACGACATCGCTTTCGGAACTTAATTCAATTAATGAGAAGTATGGGGTCACCAAACAACTACGTATTGCACCATTACAAATTGTGGAATCACGGCAGCATCCGTTACATAATACGTATGTTATATCATTTGATGCTAAAGCGGATATCTTTGAGGCTAACGAAGAATACAGCAGGCTTGAATCGGTGAAATATGCAGAACCGGACTACCCGCTGACACTCTATAGCACTCCCGGTGATTCACTCTATACGCACCAATGGGGATTGAATAATACAGGACAGGATTTCTACTTCGTTGATCGTATCTCGGGTAGCGGTAACGACACGCTCGGGTTGATGCACGGTATCTCGGATGCCGACATGGATTTTCAGGAGGTCTTCGATAATCCGCCCGATGACACAAAGACAGTTGTTGTCGCGATCATAGACACCGGTCTGGATATGGATCATCCGGATATGATCGGTAAAGTGTGGACCAATAGTGATGAGATTGCTGACAATGGAATCGACGATGACCACAATGGCTATATCGATGATGTTCATGGCTGGGACTTCGCGGGAGACTACTCCGATAGCTGGATAGATCCCGACAATGATCCTACGGATGAGTATGGACACGGCACTCACTGCGCGGGGATTGTAACCGCAGTTACGGACAACGATCTCGGAGTTGCAGGGCTTGCTCCAGACTGCCGAATAATGCCCCTTGATTTCGATCCATACGCGTTCCTGTCCGTTGTTCTTTCAGCAGTTACTTATGCTGCAGATAATGGTGCAGACGTGATCAGTATGAGTTTTGGTATGAGGTGGTATTCGCAAATGATGGATGATGCACTCACCTATGCAAGATCAAAAGGCGTTGTGTTATGTGCATCTGCTGGTAATGATGGGCGTGAATATTACAATTACCCGGCCAGCTATACCGGTGTTATAACCGTATCCGCAACGGATTGTATGGATAGTCTTGCATCTTTCTCAACATACGGTGACAGTGTTGATGTGGGAGCGCCGGGACTGCATATAATGTCCCTCCGTGCAGATACTACGGATATGTATGCTGAAGGTGATGAGCCGGATGTGCACATAATCGATGGTCATTATTATCTTGCATCAGGTACGAGCATGTCATGCCCTGCGGTTGCAGGTGTGGTAGCATATCTTCGCTCAGTATCACCGGGTCTGAGTCCCGATGCAGTCGAGACAATTCTGGAGAATGCCGCTGATGATATTATGGATTCGGGTTGGGATATCTACACCGGATCCGGAAGAGTCAACCTTTATGAATCGCTGGAACTTGCTCCATCGATCAGGGCGGAAATTGCATCACCGTCCTACGATAATATCATTTCAGGTAGTGTCTCGGTTACCGGCACTGCTGATGGTAACGCTTTCCAGAATTATGTTCTTGAATACGGCGAAGGTAATCTGCCGGACTCATGGACAACGATCACATCATCCGGAACATCCGTTACGGATGGCACACTTGCGTCATGGAATACGACGGGTCTTGCCGGTGAATACACTATTCGCCTTCGGGTCGGATCTGATAATTTCGACATGGTTACAGTATATGTTGCGAATGGTTCCATTGCCGAGTTTGACACTCCTGCGGAAGATGATACATTATCCTCATGGAAGCCGATCATTGGGACTGCTACCAGTCCGGATTTCGGTTATTATACTATCGATTGTTGGTCCAATCTTGATTCAAGCACAGTGTACGAAGTCAATTCCTCTTGTGTACCCGTAGGGGATGATACACTTGGGATATTGGATAGCGAGAGCATTATCAGCATGGCAGATCTTGGAGATGGTGGATTTGTAACCCTCCGACTCCGGGTCTACTCTTTTGGTGACACTCTTCTTGCCAGTGATGAGATAGAGATATTCATGGAGTCGATCTATGCCGGGGTAGGCTCATGGAAGGTTGATCTGGATAGTTGTTTGTCCAACACCGCAAATTACGGGGATTTCGATCAGGATGGGACAAATGAGATTGTCGTGGGAACTGACAAGGGTCTTCTTTTCTTTGACCTGTATGGAAATCAGAAGACTGCCGGAATGCCATCACCACCTGCCTATGATTTCAGAATATCTCCAGCAGTGGGGGATATTGATGGTGACGGTTATGATGATCTGGTGACGATTGGTGTACCGAGTGGTGGAGGTGCAGAATTATATGCTTACCTTTCCACTGATACATCCTACGTCATATCAGCACCGACCGATCCATACTACAGGAGTACTGCGGATTACGATATTATTCCCCTGGTGTGGCTGCGTGATGTTGATGGTGACTGGAAAGATGAAATCATCTACTACCCGGGTGGATACTACCATGAATACCATATCCTTCGAAATGGTAGTTGGGAGAGTATAGATTTGCCCGGTGTGACGGAAGGTTGCTTCCTCTCAGCGGACCTCGATGCGGATGGGACGGATGAGTTCTATATAGAGAGTAATGGAGTGTTGTATCTGACGAATCAGAGCGGGGCTATTATTGATTCGTACGACATGAAACAGGGAGTTTATAGTTCCTATATAAATATGGATCTCTCCGCCTATGATATTGACGGGGACTGTGTTTCAGAACTGATAGCATTTGGTTATCCACATGATGGCTACCCCGATTTTCAGGTATTTGCTTTCGATTGCGAAGACAGCCTTAGTCTCATTGATGGCTGGCCGCATGATACGGGAGTAAACAGCTTCAATCTTTTAACACCCCCGGCATTTGCTGATCTGAACCGGGATGGTGAAGTCGAATATACGATGGCCTGTAATACCCTGGACGGAGGCTATGTATATGTGCGTGACCTCGATGGCAATGATTTTGGTAGTGAATCAGTTTTCGCCACCTGGGATGAGCCGTGTTTCTTCGGGCATCCAATGATAGCCGATTTGAATGGTGATCGTGATCCCGATATCATGGTTGGAGTCACACCGGATGTCTATGTCGAAAACATCCAACACTCCCTGTTGGCATTCGATAATGATGGTCAGATGCTGTCGGGGAAATGGCCATATCGTATTGAGACAGAGATGTATAGTTTCTGGAACAGAATGTGGCGCATGCCAATGGTTTGTGATCCGGAGGAGGATGGCTACGCGGATGTTGTTTTGACGACTGTAAATGCCGGTCTTGTCAAGATTCGCATGGATGATGATGGTTTCCATCACTCTGCCGCACCGGTTCCAATGTGGCGTTACAACCGTAGGCTGAACAACATTGGGATTCCTGCACCGGCGAACTGGGTTTGTGGTGATGCGGACGGAAGCGGTGTCGTGGATTATTACGATATCGATTTTCTGATCGAGTACATTTATTATGCCGGTCCTCCTCCATGTCCGGAGATAGCGGCGGATGCCAATGGTGACTGTACCATCAATCTCTCGGATATTCTTCTGCTTATCTCGTATCTCTACCAGTCCGGTCCCGCACCGACCTGCGACTGCAGGGGAGAGATTATGGCCGGAGGTCGGCAGTTGTATCAGATGGCGAAGACTATGGCTGTCGGTCAGGCATTCATCGAAATAACGTATGATAGTGAGAATTCGAATATCACTCTTGAATCATCTCACAACATAGCCGCTCTCGAGCTGGTATTCGATCGAACAGAGAGTGGTTCGATGAAATGTCTTATCGACAGCATGGAGATAATTCGCTCCAGGAGAGAGACAGAGCACGAGAAGATACTGCTTATAGATCGCCAGGGGAACGTTACTCTGGGGACGAGCGGACAGATCATCTGCGAAATCCCCGGTGAGATCGATTTGATATCTGCGGTTGCCGTAGATTTGAACGGAGATGTGATTGACGTAGTTACAGAGCCCATGAAAAAGGCTGAAACCCTGCCTGTACAATTCAGCCTCGCACAAAACTATCCCAATCCGTTCAATCCCCAGACCGAGATTGCGTTCAGCATTCCTCATACGTCAAGGGTCAGCATTTCGGTCATTAACGTTCTTGGGCGGCATGTTTCATCCCTCATTGATCGACAGATTGAAGCCGGTATTCATACCGTCATGTGGGATGGAACAGACGAGAGCGGCAACAGGGTTGCTTCGGGAGTCTATTTCTATAGAATTGAGGCAGGCGATTATGTCGAGTCTCGAAAGATGGTACTCCTTAAATAGCGATCTGGTTGCGCAATCAAACAGGCGGCGGAAATTACTGCCGCCTGTTTTTTTATCTGTTATGCTTTCCGGTATAATTATACTCGAAGCAGTTACAATCAGCCAACTGTAGTATCAATCGACAAGCATAACTGGAGGAATAACAGGTACATTATTACGGGGGGCAATCAGGATATTGATAATAAAAAAATACGCCCAGGAGGAGTCGAACCCCCAACCTTCTGATCCGTAGTCAGACGCTCTATCCAATTGAGCTATGGGCGCATTTTCTGGTGGGACAAGAAAGAACAGTTGTAGATTACAGTCAAGTCTTTTTTGGATACATTGTATCTCTTTATACTGACATAGGGGATTTGCTGTTGGATATACCATGCCAGGATTATCCCTATAGATTTCAGTTGAATTTTGATTGATGGGATATATATTGGGCGAACATACGGGCTATCGCCCGATCTATATTTGTTTGCGGAGAGGTGTCCGAGTTGGTCGAAGGAGCGCGCCTGGAAAGTGCGTAGGCCTCAAAAGGGTCTCCAGGGTTCGAATCCCTGCCTCTCCGCCAGATTGGTATATTCCGGTCACATCCTTAACAGTTTATTAATGAAGTGTAAACTATGTCTCGGGAAGTACAATTCGTCGCACATAGGTTGGTTCGATTGAAACAGGTGGGGATGTTTATTTAGTAATTCCCACTGTTGGCTGTGTGACACCTGAGCCTTGACTTCCCTGACATACCAGACTATAGTAACCTTTAACTATGAAATCACTGAAGATTTTCCTTTTACTTTATATCCTGCTGCTGCTATTTGCATCATTGATGAACAGCAGTGCTTTGTGGGGTGCGAATCACCTCATGTATCTGCCTGATTGGTTTGCGTGGACGATAGTCGGGCTCTCACTGATCCTGATTCTGTTCCCGGTTAGGCACTCTGAGTCTGTAGACAAACCCATTGACAGACTATCCATAAACAGATCAAACATAACAGCGGTTTTTGCGATTGTCGGTGTTGTGACTCTGCTTATTCTATTGCGAACCGAGAACCACCTTCTCGGTGACAGCTATCAGCGCCTCTCAATGGTTGCCGGTGAGACACCCTTCTCCACCACTGAGTATCTCGACCTGCTTGCCCACAGAGCGGCATATCTTATGCTCGACGACCCATATTTGGCATACCTTATTCCCAGCCTCATAAGCGGATTGATCTTCCTGGTCGCTGTGGTATTCTACTCACGAAGGCTGTCGTCTGATCCAGTCGGATTTTTGGCGATCTTCGTCCTGTTCCTCGGTCTCGCGCAGATTCAGTTCTTCGCCGGTTATGCCGAAAGCTATGTCATCTCGACCGCTCTGGTAGCTCTTTTTCTTCTGCTTGGATGGCGAGCGGTTTCGGACGGGAAGAATGTCTGGGTATCCGTAACAGCTTTTCTTGCAGCAAGCGCATTTCACATCTCCGCAGCATTCCTCGCACCGGGACTCATATATCTCCTGTGGCATCAGGGGAAGGCGAACGGTAGAGCTGTCTACAGAGTTGCAGCCGTAGTCATGGCAATACTGTTTGTTGCAACCGCGAGTTACTTCATCCACTTGTACGGTATCGGCGAGATATTTACTCCTATCGTGCGGACACGTATCAATCCATATACATTGCTTTCAGTACAGCATCTGACCGATCTCGGGAACATTCTCCTGCTTGTCGCACCTTTGCCGCTTGCACTGGCAATCATACTGGCAGTCAAGCAGCGTAGCGGCATAGTGAGCTACTTCAAGACGCCAGGAGTGTTGTTTCTGCTGATCTGCAGTGTCTGCAGCCTCTTCTTCACACTAACCATCGACCCGAAACTCGGAGCACTCCGCGACTGGGACATTCTCTCATTCTACGGAGTGCCTTTTGCATTCCTTGCTGCTCAGATGGTACACGATATGATCACGGACAAGCGAGATCATACAGTGCTTCTGCTCGCAGGTCTTGCTGTGATACTGGCGCACACGCTCCCGTGGCTCTACTCCAACAGCGGGAAAGAAATGGCCGTTGCTACAATCAAGGAGGTTGTGCGAAACGATATACACTATGCTCCGGAGTACTACGAAGGAGAGAGATTGTTGTCGTGGGGCAAGATCATGGAAGAGCAATACGGCGATACGGAAGAGCTGATGAGGTCCTATGGATTGCGTGTCAAGGGTAAGCCCGATGATCAGAGATCGTGGCTTGTCTACGGTACTCGGAGCTATGAGCTCGGGCGGCATAACGATGCCCGGAGAGCGGTGTCCCAGATACGGGACCTGACCAAACTCGAAGACTATCAGTTAGAGGATCTCGTGCGACTCAACCTGCATTTTGGGTATATTCAGGATGCGAAAAGTGTGCTCAAGTTCTATGCCGTTCGATATCCTCCGAGTTTCGAGTACCTTTATCTGTCGGGACTCACATGTAAGATGGGAAAGAACTTTCAATCAGCTGCTGAATACTACGAACGGGCATTTCAGCTTCAACCTGGTAATATCGATCTTCTTCTGAGCTATGCAACTGTCAAAGCCAATTTGGGCGATCTCGAAAATGCTGAGAAGCTTCTCTCGAGGGCGGCACAGCTTCCCGAACTCACAGCGAAGGACAAGGCTGACATAGCGTATCTGCAAAAAGAGTTTGAAAGAGCTAAGAAACAGTCTGAGTCGACAAAACAACGATGATGTATATCCAGCAAGAAGCAGCTATTTCTTCTCGAAGGTTACCACTATCTCGTATGTGCAATCAGGATTGTCGAAACCCTGATCAATAAATTCCCATACATCACAACCGTTGTATGCAAGACTACAATCACACCGTTTGCTGACTACAACCGGGGCATTGTACTCTATGATTGTCCCGGAGATTCTGTACCTAAACACCAAATTCTCCAGATCCGCTGACTCGAGTTCAATGCTACTTACACTCAGTTGCGATTCTCCATACCAATAGGAGTGACTACCATTATCGCCACTATATGAATATCTCTCATCTATGGCCAGTAGCATCGAACCATCATCGGAGACTGTTCCACTTACCTGGAAGGATGAAGAGGAGTATTCTTCCCACTCACCATAATCACTCTCGCTGTAACTGCACCCAAACGCAGTACCGTCCCATATTAGAGGATAGTTGACACTGCTATGTAAGCTGACGCCAGAGCAACTCTGTATCGTATCAACAATTTCCCAGGAGGTAAACCATCCTCTGTAGTAGGCCAAAACGTAGGTCGTCTGCTGCAGATAGTCCAGAAGATTGACTGCTGACAGATTCACTACATATCCCGGATTGCTTGGCTGATCATTCATTATTACGTTGACACATCCCGAATCAGCTACGTCCGGAGTGAGTATTACAATCTCATTGTCTGACCAGGTGAGTACATCAACAAACTGATCGTCCACTGTAACCGTATTGGATTGCTGAGTATCTCCGAATCCTTTGCCGGAGATAGTAAGGGTGTCGCCGGGGTTTACATATTTGGGGGTGAGGTCTGTTATTCCGAAAACCGAGTAGGAAACAGGGTTACTCGCATACCCACGATACTCGACGACAATCTCACCCGATGTCGATCCGAACGGAAATTCTGTAATTATAGTCTCATCCGACCAGCTTACTATCTCTTCCTCCATACCGTTGAAGTAGACAGCTCCGTAATCGGCGTTATCTCCAAATTTCTCTCCGGATATGACAACCTGATCTCCGTAAGCGCCGAAATCCGGATCCACATCGTGGATATCTGGAATCATGATGACATATACCTCACCACCGCTGCAGGTTTCACCGGCAGTGTTGACCGTTAACTGTCCGGTTGGAGCGTCCTGTGGGATTTCAACGACTATCAGAGTATCCGTCCATGACAGGATCGGGATGTCCCATCCGTCTAACCGGACCGATGATCCGGCTGTCTGATCGAGAAAACTCTCACCGAAAATGCTGACTGTATCACCTTCACACACATCATTTTTAGAGAGACTGTTGATGCGGAAGACATTGAATTGCAGGCTGTCCGAGTATTGATCGCGCACCCGCAGGAACACTGGCCCGGAGTGGCTCCATACCGGAACTTGCATAGTAACCATCGAATCGGACCAGAACTGCGTTGAGACAGCGAGGTCATAATTATGTATATATGCATCCCCTTGAGACCAGAGTTCATGCAGGTTTTCTCCGCGTACGGTTACTTCAGTATACACCGGTCCCCAATCCGGATTAATACTGATTAAGTGTGGATGGCGTAACTGAAGTTGCTGAGATTCAGTTTGCAGGTCATGAACTCTTACATATAACATGTCCGAACCGATATTTTCAGGTATGATTACCTCTATTACAGAATCCGACAGGCTCAGCAGTTCAGGTTCAACACCACCGATCGAAACTACAGTCGGATATTGAGGGAGATCGAATCCTCCGCCTTTCACAATTAATGTATCATAGACAAAAACGGTATCCGGCTCCACACTCGAGATGCCGAGTGTTCGGAAATACAGACCGTTGCTTGCCAGACCATTAGTTACTACAGTGATCTCGCCAGATGTGGCTCCCTCCGGGATCTTAGCGTAGATCATATTGTCCGACCATTGACTTATTCCCAGTTCAGTGTCACCGAGCATAACTCGAGACGAGTCCTGAGTTGAGCCAAATGCCATACCGTTCAATATAATCTCAGTCCCCCACAGACCATGATCCGGAGATATCTCATGGAGACTGCGGGTTCCGTATGTTATGTTGAACTTACCGATGGAAAACGAGTAGGACTCAATATGCATCATCATCGAGAAGGGACCGGTCCACCTACAATCGGGGACTGCTACTGTGATTATTGAATCGGTCCAGTCTGTTGCCAGGGATTCGACTGTGCCAAAGAGAATCCCATTCTCTTCGGTCGCTTCTCCAAAACCGTAGCCATAAAAAGAGACCACTTCCCCGACGCCACCCTCCCGTGGTGAGACGCTGTCGCAGATGCACACAACGAACCGTAATGGATTGCTGCAGGTATCTCCAACTGTGACGACTATATCGCCGGTGCTGGCCCCCGATGGTATTACAGCACTGATTTCATCTTGTGACCAGTAATTCACAGGCATTTCAATGCTGTCTATCGAGATACTGTGATTCGAATCGGTTGAATCGCCGAAGTTAGTTCCGTGCACTCTGATAGTGTCACCGATCCATCCGCCTTTACAGTTAATCTCCCTCAATTCCGGTACATTTTCAGGCTCAGGTTCAGGCTGAACCGGATCACTGCTTTTGTCAGAGCATGTTAACAGAAGCAACAGGCAAGTGACAGCAAGGATTAGTAACAATAACATCGATTGTTTCATGAGCCACCTCTTCTCGGATTCCAACCACCTTCATTGGAATCGAAGTTTCTTTTTTCAGGCGGGTGAAGAGTAGCATTAGTAATTTAACACATTCAATTTATCCGGCAAGGCTATAATTGTGAGGTTGTCTTAAAAACTTCAGAACTGGTGTCTGCCCTGCGCGCCAGCTATTTCTATTCATTTGTTGGTGCACGAGACGTACACCAACCACAAGATAAATCGAGAGACGATATATTTGCGCTGTCAGGAACCCTTTACTGATAGCAAACGATAAGTTGATTATGGCAGCCTTCGTAGCTTTGCCATGCAAGAACCACAAAGGTTTCAACCCACAAGAACTGTATAGAGGGGTAGTTCATCTTTCCTGCAGAGAGGCTTGTTGAAAAAGGCAGTTAATATTATTAGGTCAGGTTCTGCCTGGCAGGATCTGTCGTAACAGGCTTTTTCAACAAGTTCTATGCTGTAGTGTACCTGAGCAGTATTTAGAAGAATTGCCCTTTTAACTTACGAATCGAGGGTGAACCGCATGGTTGTGATCTCCGTATCCTTAATAGTGGAACGGAGTTCCTCATCGCTCTTAAATTTGGTTTTTGTGAGTTTTCGTGATGGTATCTCGACCTCAAGTGGTTGTTTCGCGAATGGATAGGATGAGCAGATAACATGACCGTCGGACTCTTTCTTCAGGGTCATACTGACAGTGTTCCCGCGGTAATCTGTCGGTACTCTCTCGATTGTGTATTCGTCGGTTGAGTCTCCGCAGAGATAGAGAGAGATGGCATCCCACGCCAGCAGGAGTTCGAAATTGGCGCGTATGTATGACTCGTTGGTAGCGTACTCGTACTCATCCCCGATCATACGGTAGATATTGTAGCGCTTGTTTGAATCGAGCCAGTTGAAAGCCTCTTCGATGACAGATGCTGGATCTATTTCCGCATCTTTCGTTTTCAGATTCGCTGCTCTCTCTTTTTTCCACTCATACAATCTTCGGGCGTGCATTGCAACGAGCGCGCCGGAATAACAGTCATCCGAGGAGACTCGCTCAATACCTAAAGAGTACATCTTGAAGTGCTCATCGACGGGAATTTCATTGAAGTTGGTCGGGAATCCGGTCTCCGGATTAATCGTCGGATGTGCTTCCCACATCGCCCAGCCGTCATCGTGATGGTTGGCGGCGAAAACCACCGATTCCAGCGGATCGGGTTTCGCGAACTGTGAGTTGCCCCAGTTCTCCGCGAGTTTGCCCGATAGTTTTGCATGGTCGGTTTGATATATGATTACGATGCCGTTTTCTTCTCTGACTATCATTGCGATCTATCCCGTCTTGTGTGAATGAGTCTCATTCTTATCTCAGCCCGTCAATTTACCCCTGTGAGTGATTTCGTCAAGACTTTTGCGGCTGTTTGGCTGCTCAGATTCACGGTTTTTCTCGCTGAGTTTGTCGGGATCATCCCGGTGTCCGATTACGAATACCGCTATTACGGTGTATTTATCCCGATCGACATTCAGTACTTCATAGCTTCGATCAATATCAAATCCAGCCATGCCATGAGTGTAGAGTCCGAGCATTCGCGCCTGCAGCGACAGTGCCATCCATGCCGCTCCGGTATCGAATTGCGCCCAGTTGTTGAGCTTGTCGTTGCGTTCGAAATTGTTACGGCAGAGTGCGAAGCAGAGAACGGGTGCGGAGTCAGCCCATTCACGGTTACCCGGAACGAGGAGACCGTTGAAATCATCACGATCAGTATCATCGATTTTGGAATAGAGAAATAACCAGGGCTGCTCGTTCATGCAGGACATCGACCAGCGCGCTGCTTCAAAGATGCTGCTCAGGGTGCTGTCGTCCACCGGATCGGACTTGAACGACCGGGGGGACCATCTATTGACGAATAGTTCGTGAACATCCGCCTCGATTTTGCGTGTATTGGCAATCGGTGTTTCGGTCTTGATCTTTCGCGTACCCATCTTACTCCTCTTTATGTGTTAATACTCTTCGATATTCAAGAATGGCGGAGATGGGTGGATAGTTCCATCACAATTATTGCGAGTTCATACCGTGCAGGAACTGCCGGAACGATGGAAGGTTGTGTCTCGTTGCGTTGGTTCCTGCATCGCATCACCTGATTTGTGAAACGACGTTTAATGTATAACCCCTTTGTAAAAGTTAGATGTGCCGAAGTTTATGCATATTCCTGCCGAGATTCCGCTTTTCCTGTGGAATCGCTTGACAAAGCCCATAGTCGTTCATTACTTAGCTGAATTATGCACGACCCATACGGTTGTTTGCGGTTAGCGGGAGAATTCTACATGTTCAATTGTTATTTATTTCACAATCTACGTATAAATTGGAGAAAGAGTAAGTGTCTGGGATCCGGCAGAGCCGGACATATACAGCAAGGAGTGTTCAATGGCGAATGTTGAACCTGTCGGCAGCCAGATTGAGGCGGATGTGCTCGTGGTCGGGGGCGGTGTATCCGGTATGACCACTGCTATCGAGGCCGCCGAGGTTGGCAAAAGTGTCGTACTTCTGGAAAAACAACCGTCGCTGGGCGGCCGTGTCGCCGCGATGAACCAGTATTTTCCGAAGCTATGTCCGCCGACGTGCGGGATGGAAATTAACCTGAAACGTATTCGCTCAAATGAAAACATCCGTATTCTGACGATGGCTGATGTTACCGAGGCTACCGGCAGTGCGGGAGACTATCAGGTGAAAGTCACTCTGAGACCTCGCTATGTCAATGAGAAGTGCACCTGTTGCGGTGAATGCGAAAAGGTCTGCGAGATAGAGATCGACGACGAGTTCAATTACAATATGAGTAAGGTGAAAGCGATTCACCTTCCGCACATTATGGCATATCCCTATCGTTATGTCATCTAGGAGAAATACAAGGATGATCCTCGAATGCAAAAGTGCGCTGAGGCTTGTGAATACGGCGCAATCGATTTTGATATGCAACCGCAGGAGATAACAATCAAGACGAAGGGTATAGTCTGGGCAACCGGATGGCGCCCGTATGATGCGAGCAAAATCGACAATCTCGGTTATGGCAGATACCCCAATGTAATTGCCAATGTGCAGATGGAACGGCTTGCGTCTCCCACTGGTCCCACAAGTGGTGAGGTTACGAGACCATCGGATGGCAAGGAGATCACGAGAATCGGTTTTGTTCAGTGTGCCGGCTCCCGTGATGAAAATCATCTGCCATACTGCTCGGCTATCTGCTGTCTCGCTTCTATGAAACAGGCGACATACATTCGTGAGAGATATCCTGATGCAGAGATATATATCTTCTATATAGACATCAGATCACCGGGGCGCATGGAGGATTTCTACGTCGAACGTCAGGACGACGAGAAACTTCACTTCCAGCGCGGCAAGGTAGCTCGGATAACCGAAATTCCGGAGACCGGCAATCTAATCCTTGAGGCTGAGAATACGCTTACCGGAGAGATTACGAAAACAGAGGTCGACATGGCTGTTCTGGCTACCGGAATGGTACCTAATACGGTCGACGATAAGCCGCCTCTCGGTACGACACTCGACGAGTACGGTTTCATTGTTAACGACGGTAAGGGTGTCATCGGTGCAGGCTCAGCTCTCAGGCCGTTCGATGTTTCGGCGTCGATTCAGGATGCTACGGGAGCGGCGCTTAAGGCTATGATTGTTGGAGCGAGGAGGTAGGCGATGGATCCGAAGATTGGCTGCTATATATGTAAAGGCTGCGACATCGCCAAATCCGTTGATGTCGAAAAGCTGAAAGAGGCTGCGACCGAGCAGGGTGCGGCTATAGTGAGAGATATTGATGTCCTCTGTACACCGGAGGGCATTGAGATGATAAAAAATGATATCAAGAATGAAGGTATTAACCGTGTCTCGGTAGCGGCATGCACTCCGCGTATGTTCCCGGAGATGTTCGACTTCGGCAAGGATATCTTTGTCGATCGAACAGTCCTTCGTGAATGGGTTGTCTGGACTCATCCGCCGGATGATGAGGATACCCAGATGCTTGCTGAGGATTATATCCGTATGGGATGTGTCAAGGCGAGGACCGGTGAGCCGGCGGTACCATATCAGGAAGAGACCTCAAAGGATATTCTCGTTATCGGTGGTGGAATCAGCGGTATGAATACCGCAAGATCTGCCGCACTTGCCGGATACAAGGTTCATCTTGTAGAGAAGGAAGACAAACTCGGCGGATGGGCTACCAAGTTCAAGAAAGTATTCCCGAAAGTCCCTCCGTACGATGAACTCGAAGATCCCGGATACGAACAGCTTGCCAGGGATGTCGAGTCCGATGAGAATATAACGGTCTACAAATCGACAACTGTCAAGAAGACCAAGGGACAGCCGGGTCAGTTTGATGTCGTTCTTCAGGGCAGGGAGTCGAAAACCGAGATGCGTGTCGGTTCGATTGTTCTTGCTACCGGATGGAAGCCATACGATCCCAACAGACTCGGTCATCTAGGGTATGGTGAATCGCCGAATGTCGTAACGAATGTGCAGGTTGAGGAAATGGTCAACAATGGCGGGATCAAGCGTCCGTCTGATGGTAGTGCACCGGAGAGTATAGCGTTTATACAATGTGCCGGATCGCGCGATCAGGATCATCTGCCATACTGCTCTGCGGTTTGCTGTAGAGTGTCTTTGAAACAGGCCATGTATATCCGTGAGCAATATCCGGATTCAAAGGTATATATCATCTATAAGGATATCCGTTCGCCTGCCCAGTTCGAGAAATTCTATGCCAATGCGCAGAAGGATGAAGGACTGTTTCTGACCAAGGGTGAGATTGAATCTGTTAAGAAGATCGATGGCGACAAGTTGGAGATCGAAATTTCGGAGACTCTCCTCGGTGAGGATATCAAGCTTCATGCTGATATGGTGGTTCTGGCAACGGGCATGGTTCCAACATCGAAAGTTGAGGACCTTGATGAAACCCAGGCAGCCGAAGCTGAGAGTGAAGCTGCTGCTGAAAGTAATGATGATGATGAGGAAGATGACGGCAAGAAGGCAGCTTCCGTTGCCGAGCCGGGAGCGCATCTGATAAACCTGACATACCGCCAGGGAACCGATCTTCCTACACTCAAATACGGATTCCCGGATTCGCATTTCATCTGTTTCCCGTATGAAACCCGCAGAACCGGTATCTATGCCGCCGGAGCGGTACGCGCACCGATGGACTTCTCATCAGCGGAAAGCGATGCATACGGTGCGGCTCTTAAGTCAGTACAGGCGGTTGAAGCCGTAGCGAAGGGTGAGGCTGTGCATCCAAGGTCCGGAGATGTTGCATATCCGGAATTCTTCCTGCAGAGATGTACTCAGTGCAAGAGATGCACGGAGGAATGTCCGTTTGGTACTCTGGATGAGGACGACAAGGGTACGCCTCTGCCGAATACGCTTCGTTGCCGCAGGTGCGGAATCTGTATGGGAGCCTGTCCGGAACGTATCATATCGTTCAAGAACTACAGCATTAATATGATGTCATCGATGATTAAGTGCATTGATGTCCCGGATGAGTTTGAAGAGAAGCCGAGACTTATTGCATTCATCTGTGAGAATGACGCGCTTCCCGCACTCGATATCATGGCGGCGAAACGGATGCAGTTCAATTCAATGGTCCGTATCATTCCGCTGCGCTGCCTCGGTTCAATGAATTCTATCTGGATCAGTGATGCTCTCGCGCGTGGTTTTGATGGAGCTATCCTGATCGGATGCAAGAAAGGTGACAACTACCAGTGTCACTTCATCAAGGGTTCCGAACTTGCGGACTACAGAATGGAAAATGTTCGTGAGAAGCTCAAACAGCTTGTACTCGAAGAGGAACGTGTGGAAATACATGAGCTTGCCCTGACAGATTACGACAAGATTCCGAAAATAATGGATGATTTCCTCGAAACCATCGAGAGTGTAGGTTTCAATCCATATAAGGGAATGTAACCGGTGACTTTTTCGTATAATAAATACGGGCCTCTCGAGATTGAGAGGTCCGTTTCATTTAGACAGGATGTATATAATATATTGGGCAATTTTAGTACTTTTTTCACAAAGAATAGTGTAACTTTGGAAAAGCTGATCGTATAAATTGTTAAGAAAGCGAGGTGGATGTAAAAATGTTAGGCTCGCCTAACATACGGGGGAATTTAGGGTTAGGCGGTCGATGTTAGAAATGGTATGAACTCAGGCAGTCTGAGGATGTGAGAGGGAGATAAGGAATTTTTTCACATTTTCTGCTTGACTCATTAAATGACATACATTTATAATTGGGACCATATATATCCGGGAGATTTTTTCTTCTATGGCTATTTTCTTTGAGTTTCCGGATAGACGGATTAGCTGTCAAGGGTCTTGCTTGAAGAATATATGTGTTAACACTTATCCCTATTAAGTGCAAGGAGATACAATGGCTGACACACTTCCAAAAACGCCACTACTCGACGAGCTCGAAAAGGGCGAGTGGCCAAGCTTCGTAAAGGAGATCAAAGCCGCTGCGGAGAAAAATCCGATGTGCGTTGATCTGCTGGGACAGCTTGAGAAGTCGTACAGGGACAAAATTGGTTACTGGAAGCATGGTGGAATTGTCGGTGTCATGGGGTACGGCGGTGGTGTTATCGGCCGTTACTCAGCGTTACCGGATATGTTTCCGAACGTATCGCACTTCCACACAATGCGTATTAATCATCCATCCGGTTGGTTCTACGACACCAAGGCTCTCCGGTCCATCTGCGATATCTGGGAGAAGCGTGGTTCCGGATTGACGAATATGCACGGTTCGACCGGTGACATAATTCTTCTCGGAACCAAAACCGACCAGTTGGAGCCGGTTTTCGAAGATCTCGGCAAGATAGATTTCGATATCGGTGGTTCGGGTTCGGACGTAAGAACGCCGTCATGCTGCTGTGGAATGGCTCGCTGCGAATGGGCGTGCTATGACACAATGCAGGCCTGTTATGACTTCACAATGGCTTATCAGGACGAGCTTCATCGCCCGGCGTTTCCGTACAAGTTCAAGTTCAAATTCTCCGGCTGTCCGAATGACTGTGTAGCATCGATTGCACGTTCGGATATGTCGATCATCGGAACCTGGCGTGATTCGATCCAGATAGATCAGGATGCTGTCAAAGAATACGTCGACAAGGGTCTCGATATCGTTGAAGATGTTATATCTCGCTGCCCCGGCAAGTGCATGGAATGGGATGGCAAGGAACTTAACATTGATAATGAGTTCTGTCGCCGCTGCATGCACTGCATCAATGTAATGCCCAAGGCACTTCGTCCGGGTAAGGATCGTGGCGCTACAATTCTTCTCGGCGCGAAAGCTCCGATCGTGGAAGGTGCCATGCTCTCGTCCGTACTCATTCCGTTCTATGACATGAAGCCTCCGTATAAAGATCTTATGGAGTTGGTTGAGAATATCTGGGATGTCTGGTGCGAAGAAGGAAAGAACCGCGAGAGAGTCGGTGAATTCATTCAGCGCGTTGGAATGGGTAATTTCCTCGATGCCATAGGTCTCGAGCCGCAGGCTGAGATGGTAGCTCATCCTCGTGAGAACCCGTATGTATTCTACGAAGAGTACTACGAAGAGGGTGATGATGACGAGGAAGAGGAAAACGAGTAGTCAGAATCTGAGTTGAAAACAGCTAACCTTACATAGAGGTGAAAAATGGCAGTAGAAAGAAGAACAGATTTTGGCCCGCCACATTTTGAGCAGTTTCTGCCGCCGGTCATTAAGGAGAATTACGGCAAGTGGAAATACCACGAGAGAGTAAAACCGGGTGTTATGGTTCACGTCTCCGAGACCGATGCGAAGGTTTACACAATCAGAGCTGCTTCCGGCAGGCTTGTAAATATCGACAAGATTCGCAAGTATTGTGATCTTGCAGACAAATATTGCGACGGCTTCATTCGTTTCACAAGCCGTCACAATGTCGAGTTTTTGACAACCAATTTTGATAACATCGATCCGCTGATCGAGGACCTCGCGAAACTGGGGCATCCGGTGGGCGGAATCGATAATTCGATCTCAGCTATCGTTCATACACAGGGCTGGGTGCACTGTCACTCTTCGGCGACGGATGCTTCCGGTGTCGTTAAGTGTGTTATGGATGATCTGATCGAGTATTTCAAAGAACCGAAACTTCCCGCAAAACTCCGTATTGCACTGGCTTGCTGCCTCAATATGTGCGGCGCGGTTCACTGTTCGGATATCGCCATTCTCGGTATCCACAGGCGTCCTCCGAAAGTTATCCATGAAAACGTTATAAAGATGTGCGAAATTCCGAACGTGTCAGCGGCATGTCCTACGGCGGCGATCAGACCCGCAACGGTTGATGGTCATCAGTCGGTTGAGGTTATCGAAGAACGTTGTATGTTCTGTGCAAACTGCTATACCGTCTGTCCGGCTATGCCGATCAATGACCCGTTGAATGACGGAATTTCGATCTGGGTTGGTGGCAAGGTCTCGAATGCTCGTCACGAGCCAATGTTCTCGAAACTGGCGATTCCGTTCATTGAGAATGAACCGCCGCGTTGGCCGACTGCCGTGAAGGCTATCAGAAACCTTGTCGAACTCTGGGCATCGAATGCAAAGAGACACGAGAGAATGGGTGAGTGGATTGAAAGAATCGGATGGCCTAAGTTCTTCAAGATGGCCGGAATTGAGTTCCAGAAGGAACACATAGACGACTTCAAGTACGCAGGCCTGACTTACAAGCGCTCTACTCATTTAACCTTCTAAGAAGAGGGGTGGTCCAAAGTGGCTATGACCGTAGAACAGATCGCGGAAGAGATGTTTGAAATGGTGAAGCAGGCTGCCGGCCAGAAGAAGCTTAAAGCTACTGATCTGACCAAAGCTATGATTGAGCTTCATCCCGATGATGTTGACAAGAAGATGTGCAAGGAAGCCATCAAACAGTTGGTCAACTCCGGGAGATGTGTCTATACCTATTTCGGTGGCAGCTTTATCGAGCTTCCGCACAAGGAAGGCGCAGCCAACGACTAAGAGTCCGCGGTGACTTTACATTATGATTAAGAGACTTCCACGGCTTGTAATTGCCGGGTTGTCTGGAGATTCTGGAAAGACGACAGTCAGCCTATCGGTTTCGACATCTCTGCACGACAGAGGGCTGACTGTCGCTTCTTATAAGAAGGGTCCCGACTACATTGATGCAGCCTGGCTCTCTTCGGTGGGAGGTTCCTTATGCAGGAACCTCGATACCTTTATGGTTGAACGTGATATCGTAAGAGAGCGTTTTCTTGTCTCATCCGCCGAATCCGACATTGCTCTTATCGAGGGAAACCGGGGTATATTCGATGGAATGGATTTACATGGTTCCCACAGCACAGCGGAGTTGGCCAAGCTTCTGGATTCCCCTGTTATACTTGTCATTGACTGCACGAAAACCACCCGGACGATTGCTCCCATCGTGAAGGGGATAATAGATTTCGATTCCGATTTGCTTGTTGCCGGTGTGATTCTGAACAAACTTGCCGGCGCAAGGCATGAGAACACGGTACGTGGAGCTATAAAAGAGTATTGCGATGTTCCCGTTGTTGGCGCAATACGAAAACTTGGTGAAGCAGCTTCTGTCATACCGGGGCGGCATCTCGGGCTGGTCACGCCATCAGAATTTGTTGAACCGGACAAGCTGAGAGAAATCCTTCGTCGTATCTCTGATGATTACATCGATATGGACGTCCTGATAAGCATCGCCCGTTCTGCTGAGCCGGTTGAAATTCCGGAAACCGAAGTTGCGGAACAACAGAAAGCTGGAGTGAAAATCGGTTTCTTTCACGATTCTGTATTTACATTTTACTATCCGGAAAATCTCGAAGCTCTCGAAAGATGTGGAGCAGAACTTGTTGCGATATCTTCCACTGATGATACATCATTGCCATCTTTGGATGCGCTATATATTGGCGGTGGCTTTCCCGAAACGCAGGCGGATCGCCTTCAAGCCAATCGGTCCATGATGAAATCCGTAAAGAATGCCGCTGACAACGGCTTGCCGATTTATGCGGAATGCGGTGGATTGATTTACCTCTGTCGGTCTGTAGAGTGGAATAGTCAAGTATACGATATGGCCGGAGTATTCCCAATTGATTTTGTCATGCATAGTAAACCGGCGGGGCACGGTTATATGGAGTGTGTGGTGGACTCGAACAATCCTTTCTTTGAGATTGGAACAGTATTGCGGGGACATGAATTCCACTACACTGCTCCGAAAAGCGAAGTGGATGCAAAATATACCTGTGTCAAAGTGAATCGAGGTGCCGGTGTTGGAGACAACCGGGATGGTTTGGTGTATAAACGAGTGATGGCGTTATACTGCCATATTCACGCAGACGGCGTTCAATCATGGGCAAAATCCCTGATAGATGCGACTCTGGATTGGAAGAGATGCAATTAGTGAAGTTGATTGATTCGTATATAAATGAGAGGAGCTGCAGCTTGACCATATACTGGATAATTTGACATATTCTGCTGAGATTGAACTGATTTGAGGCGTATTTTTAGTTGTCAATTCGGTGTGAATTTGTTAAATTATTCACTTATCTGAGATGCGATGCACAAGTCTACATATGGTTTCAAAACCAGACACGACCTTTATGGGATGATTGCGAACAAGCATAAATGTGTTAGGTGATTAGATGCGCAACGCGAATGTTTGTGACTCGATCGGTTAGCGGGAAACATGAATTCGACAGCGCTGACTAAAGCAAGAGAGAGATCAACATGGGCAAACTTGTCAAGAAGAAGAAAAAAAAGAAATTAGGAGGCTTGTCTCGTTCCTCGGGTGGATCGAGCGTTGAGACTTCACCGTTGCGGCCAAAGCTCATTGAGAAGATGCCTCCCTGTATTGGGAAGTGTCCGAACAATAACCAGATTCGTGAGATTCTCATGACTCTGTCCAAAGCGGAGGACTATGAGAAGTCATACGATGAGGCAATGGAAGAAGCATTCCATCTCTGGCTCGAAACTACTCCGATGCCGTCGACCTGTGGAAGAGTCTGTCCGCATCCGTGCGAATCGGATTGCAACCGCAAGCATCTTGAAGGTGCGGTTAGTATCAATGCGATGGAGCGGTTCATTGGAGATTATGGACTTGAGAAGGGTATCAAGCCGAAGATGCTTACGGAAGAGAAGCGCAGCGAAAAGGTTGCTGTTGTAGGATCGGGACCTGCGGGTCTATCCTGTGCATACCATCTCGCACGCAGGGGATATCAGGTTACAATATTCGAAGCTTTCCCGAAGGCCGGCGGTATGCTCCGCTATGGTATTCCGGATTACCGTCTTCCAGCGGATATTCTCGACAAGGAGATTCAGCGGATACTCGATATGGGTGTGGAGTTGAAACTTAACACCACAGTCGGCAAGGATATTCCCTATGATCAGATAAAGAAGGATTTCGATGCAGTGTTTGTCGGTCTCGGTGCCCACAAGGGGCTTCTGCTTCGCGTAGAGGGCGAGGATGCTGATAACGTCTGGACCGGCACCGATTTCCTTCACAAGGTCAATGAGGGTAATCCTCCAGAGATCGGTGACAAGGTGGTGGTAATCGGCGGTGGTGATACCGCTATCGACGCCGCTCGGGTCTCGCTGAGACTTGGTGCAAAAGCCACAATCCTGTATCGTCGTACTCGAGAGGAAATGCCGGCTATTGACGAGGAGATCGAGGGTGCTCTTGAAGAGGGTGTGGATATTCAATATCTCGCCGCTCCGACAGAGATTTCTCGAAACAATGGTACAGCGACAGGCATGAAATGCCAGAGGATGCAGCTCGGCGAGCCGGATTCATCCGGCAGACGCCGCCCGGTACCGATTGATGGTGATACATTCGACCTCAGTTTCACTACACTGGTGGCCGCCATCAGTCAGGAGCCTGATTTCACCGGATTCGAGCATCTTATTGAGGGACGTGACTGGATCAAGGTGGACGACAAGTACAAGACCAGTGATGATTCTCTGTATTCCGGTGGTGACAATGTCAATCTTGGAATCGCAATCGAGGCTATCTTCCACGGAAGACGCGCAGCCTATGCCATACATGAGCAGATTGCGGGAGAAGCGATACCGGAAGAGTATGGAGTCGACAAGGCTCTGATTACCAATGAAACAATGGCTATGTCATACTACGAGCAGAAGGATCGAGTGAAGGTTACAGAGGTTCCGGTTGAAGAGAGACTGAAGCAACTCGATCTCGAAATTTCGAAGACTCTGACTCAGGAAGAGGCTATAGCCGAAGCCAAGCGTTGCATGAGTTGCGGAAAATGTTTCGACTGCGGGACATGCTGGAGTCTCTGTCAGGACAATGCCATTATCAAGCCGTTGCGTAAGGGAGAACCCTACAAGGTTAAGATGGAATTCTGCAACGGTTGCAAGAAGTGTGCGGAGAACTGTCCGTGCGGATATATAGAAATGCATTGATATTTTGTTAATAAGAAACTGTTGAAATATACTGTACAATCTTGTGCAGGATTTGTATTGCGACACTATGGAGGATGTGAGATGGCAGAGTACATTGATGTAAATGGCTCACAGATCGAGGTTGATGAGGACGGTTTTATTCAGGAACCGGACAAGTGGGATGAGGAAGTTGCCAAAGTTCTGGCCCAGGCTGAAGGTGTTGATAATATGACCGAAGAGCATTGGAAACTGGTCCACTATCTTCGTGATTACTACGCCAAGTTCGGTATTGCTCCCATGATCCGGAAGCTCTGTAAGGAAACCGGATTCCCGCTGAAGAAGGTTTATGAGCTGTTCCCGTCCGGACCGGCGAAAGGCGCTTGTAAAGTTGCCGGTCTTGCCAAGCCGACTGGTTGTGTGTAAGCCTTTTACTTCGATTGTAAAACCAACGAATAAACCCGGGTTGTCTACCCGGGTTTTTCTTTTTTGAAAAGCTGTAATTATGGGTCCGTAATAGAGTAAAGAATACAATGAAAATCTAAAATAACAGTTGACTATTTTCTCCAGAATCTTACTATCTAAGGACTGAAAGCTGTTGCTTTTGAACGTATTTACTATAGTGCGGAGTTTTCTGAATTCCGCTCTTGGTACAGTTGGGTTTGTGAAACTTATCGCAATCATACGGGATGCGGGAGATTGATAAATATCCCATAAATGATGCGATTAATCCCTGGTCGAATCAGGTACATATACGACCTGCGGTAGTTTCTATTCTCATTTGTGAAATATTAATGTAAACGGAGTGACAAATTTGACAACTCCGATGACAACCTGACTTTGGCGATATTGGGTGAAATGCTGAAAAATTTCCTTGCGCGAAACCGCAAAGAGATAACGAATGAATGGATAGAGAGCGTTGTTGCGACCTACCCTGAAGGCAGCGCCAATTTCCTTCTTCGGAAAAAGGACCGGTTTCACAATCCAATAGGTCACGCTATCACAAATGAACTTCCCCGTATTATCGATCAGATCCTCGGTGACATGGATTTCGATACGATTGGTCCCGCGCTCGACAAGATGATACGAATCCGTTCGGTGCAGGAGTTCACACCATCGTATGCGGTCAAGTTTGTCTTCGACTTGAAGACCATTTTCCGTGGGTGGATGCAAAAGGGTGATATTCCATGGAGCAGTGACGCCGAACAGCTGTTTGATCGAATCGACAAAATTGAATTGCTTGCTTTCGATATCTATACGGGTTGCAGGGATCAGATGCATGAGATACGGATACGCGAAATTAAAAATCGATCTGCTCGTTTTTTTGATCAGCTTGGAAAACCCCCGGAAGAGGGGAAGGATGAATAGAAGAGTATCAAGAATCGGAATAAATAGCAGAACTGGAGGATGCGCTGCATGAACTTCATCGTTTCGCTAATTGCAGTCATTCTGCTGATGGTGATCGCGGCAGTCGGGGCACAGGTCGGTCTCGGTTATTTGCTCGGCGTAATCATACCGTATGTTGCCATTGTGGTATTCATAGTCGGTGTGGTTGCTAAGATATTGAGCTGGGCAAAAATACCCGTGCCGTTTCATATCCCGACTACGTGCGGTCAGCAGAAATCACTGCCCTGGATCAAAAGCTCCCGTTTTGAGAGTCCCCACAGCACTCTCGGCGTGATTGGCCGGATGTTGCTTGAAGTGCTGACGTTCAGGTCACTCTTCCGCAACACCAAAATGGATATCAAGCAGGGACCGCACCTGGTTTATGGCAGTTCCAAGTTTCTCTGGCTTGGAGCCATGGCTTTCCACTGGTCGTTTTTGATCGTCTTTCTCCGCCACTTCAAATTCTTCGCTGAACCGGTTCCGAGTTGGGTAATGATGTTGCAGGAACTGGACGGCTTTTTCCAGGTGGGACTGCCGATCATCTATCTGACCAACATACTGATCCTGGCATCGCTTCTGTATCTCCTTCTGAGACGTCTCCTTGAGCCGAGAATCAGATACATCTCACTGGCATCGGACTATTTCCCCCTGCTGCTCTTAATCGGAATAGCTGGTACCGGTGTTTGGATGAGATATTTCGGCAAGATTGATATCGTTTCGGTTAAGGAACTCGCGACCGGTATTGTGACATTCAATCCACCGGGTTCTGAAGTTCTTGCGTCTATCGACTGGCTCTTCTACATGCATCTGCTTCTTGTATCAGTTCTGTTTATCTATTTCCCGTTCTCCAAGCTGATGCATCTCGGTGGCGTTTTCCTGAGTCCCACGCGGAATCTTGCGAACAACAGCCGCGTTAAAAGACATGTCAATCCCTGGGATTATCCAGTCAAACTTCACACCTACGAAGAGTGGGAGGATGAATTCAGGCCTCTTATGAAGGCTGCGGGTCTTCCTCTGGAAAAGGAGGAGGAGTAGAATATGGCTGAAGAAAAATTGAAACCGGAGCAGTTGACACAGATAGATTACAATCCACCGAGTAAGGGTTGGATGGATACCAAACCGGAGTTCCGCAAGGGGACATTCAATTACATTGCGAATCCGGAAAGCTCCAAATATGTTGATTTTCCGTATCCTCGGAAGTTTATCCCATCGGATGAGGATTGGAAACTCCCGGATAACTGGCAGCAGATAATCCATGAGGGTTTTAAGGAGCGACTGAAAAAGTACCGTTCACTCAGGATATTCATGGATGTCTGCGTACGCTGCGGAGCATGCGCTGATAAATGTCACTACTTCATCGGTTCCGGCGATCCCAAAAATATGCCGGTTCTCAGAGCGGAACTTCTTCGCTCAGTTTATAAAAACGACTTTACGAAACTTGGGAGGATACTCGGTAAGCTCTCCGGAGCGAGGCCGATGGATGAGGACGTTCTGAAAGAATGGTTCTACTATTTCTTCCAGTGCACCGAATGCCGCCGCTGTTCCGTGTTCTGTCCATACGGGATCGATACCGCTGAAATCACGATGATGGCGCGCGAGTTGTTGAATCTCGTCGGACTGAACATCGACTGGATTACGACCCCGGTAGCTAACTGTTTCCGAACGGGTAATCACCTTGGAATCCAGCCGCACGGTTTTGCGGATTCTATAGAGTTTGCGGTGGATGAGTTAGAGGAGTTGACCGGAATCAAAGTTGATGCACCGATTAATCGGAAGGGTGCCGAAATACTGTTCGTTGCGCCATCCGCTGATTATTTCGCATCACCGCATTACTACACACTGCTCGGTTACCTTTGTCTCTTCCACGAAATCGGTCTTGATTATACCTGGAGCGCTTACGCTTCCGAGGGTGGCAATTTCGGATTGTTCCATTCAGCGGAAGCGATGAAGCGTCTCAATAACAAGATCTATGCCGAGGCGAAAAGGCTTGGCGTAAAGTGGATTCTCGGCGGAGAGTGCGGACACATGTGGCGCGTTCTAAATCAATACATGGATACGATGAACGGTCCTGCGGATTTCCTCGAGGTACCGAAATCTCCGTTAACCGGAACGGTGTTCGAGAACACGCGCACTACGAAGATGGTGCATATCGCGGAATTCACAGCGGATCTTCTCAAGCATGACAAGATCAAAGTCGATCCGAGTCGAAACGATCACTGGACCCCGACCTTCCACGATTCATGCAATCCCGCCCGGGCAATGGGGCTTCTGGAAGAACCCCGGTATGTCCTGAACAAAGTGTCTAACAATTTCCACGAGATGCCGGAGGGAACTATTCGCGAGCAGACATTCTGCTGTGGTTCCGGTGCCGGACTCGGTACGGATGAAAATCTTGAAATGAGACTACGGGGCGGAATGCCGAGAGGTAATGCTGTCCGTTACGTTCAAGAGAAATACGGAGTGAATATCCTTCTCTGCATGTGCGCTATCGACAAGGCGACACTGCCCGCAGTTTGCGATTTCTGGGCACCCGGTACGGAAGTCGGAGGTATTCACGAGCTGGTTGGGAATGCACTGATTATGAAAGGCGAGAAGCGCTCGACCGATCTTCGCGGTGAAGAAACTCCCGCGTTTGCACCACCATCCGAAGATGGCGGGGAGGATTCGGAAACAACCGTTGAATCAGCTTCTTCCGGAAAGGGGGGTGAGTGATGTACGACGGCGGAAAGATAATAGCTGGCCTGATATTGTTTCTCATCCTGATCACATTCCCGATCTGGTGGAACATTGCAGGTGGTACCACCGATTTCGAGGCTGATCCGAAGATCGTGACAACCGAGAAATCGTGTATATATGAGAAAGAATACATGACAACCCATCACATGGATGTCCTTGATGATTGGCGGGACCGTGTGGTAAGGGATGACGTTCGCGCGTTCCACTCCGATGCTCTCGGTCGGGATGTCGAGATGAGTCTGTCGCATACGTGCATGTCATGCCATCCGAACAAGAGCGAGTTCTGTGATGAATGTCACAATCCGATGGGAGTTGATCCATATTGCTGGGACTGCCACGTGGAACCGAAGGAGGGTAAGTGATGAGCAACGACAGACGGAAGTTTCTGAAAGTCGCCGGCTTTGCCACTCTGGCGGTTACGGGTTCCAGGGCACTCGGTGCGGCGAATCTTGCTCCAACACCGTGGCTTAAGGGTGGTGGACTCGAAGCGAAAAGATGGGCGATGGTCATAGACCTGAAGAAATGCCATCAGCAGGAAGGATGCACCAAGTGCATGGATGCCTGTCATCTGGAGCACAATGTTCCGAAGATTGAGATCAAGAAACACGAAATCAAGTGGATTTGGAAAGAATCGTTTCATCATGCATTTCACGAGCAAGAGCACGAACATACTCCGGAGAGTATTAAGCATTCACCGATTCCGGTTCTATGCAACCACTGTGACAATCCACCCTGCGTGCGTGTCTGCCCGACAGAGGCGACATTCAAGCGGGAATCGGATGGTATCGTCATGATGGACTGGCATCGGTGTATCGGCTGCCGTTACTGCGTCGTTGGATGTCCCTATGGAGCGAGGAGTTTCAACTGGGAGGATCCAAGAGAGCACATGGATGATATCACGGAGAATTTCCCGACTCGCATGAAGGGTGTCGTGGAGAAATGCACTTTCTGCGAAACTCGTTTGAGAAAAGGTCTTCCGCCCGCGTGTGTAGAGGCGTGCGAATATGGCGCGCTGACATTCGGCGATCTGGATGACCCGGATTCCGAGGTAAGAAAACTTCTCGAGTCAAACTATACGATACGTCGCAAACCGCAGTTGGGAACAGAACCCCAAGTCTATTACATCGTGTGAGGTCGTTATGATAGATAAGGCATTTGTCGGAAGTAAAAAATACTGGAGCTGGGTGATTATCCTGCTTGGGTTGATAGGTATCGGAACCCTGGCCTATCTCTATCAGTTCGAGAACGGTCTGGGTGTAACCGGCCTCTCAAGGGATGTTACCTGGGGCTTCTATATTGCGCAGTTCACGTTCCTTGTCGGTGTTGCGGCATCGGCGGTCATGGTCGTGCTGCCATACTATTTACACAACTATAAGGCGTTCGGGAAGGTCACCATTCTCGGCGAGTTTGTCGCAGTCGGTGCGGTCATCATGTGTATGACCTTTATCTTCGTGGATATGGGAAGTCCTTACAGAATTCTGAATGTGTTCCTGCATCCAACACCGCATTCGCTGATGTTCTGGGATACGGTATCTCTGTTTGGATATCTGGTGCTGAATGCCATCATCAGTATGGTCAGTCTCGGTGCTGAGAGAAAAGGAATCGCTCCTCCGAAATGGATCAAGCCGATTATCTATATCTCGATACCGTGGGCGATAAGTATTCATACGGTTACGGCGTTCCTGTACTCCGGTCTCGCGGCGCGCCCGTTCTGGATGACCGCAGTTCTCGCTCCGAGGTTTCTTGCCTCGGCGTTTGCAGCAGGTCCGGCGCTATTGTGCATACTCTGTTTGATTGTCCGGAAAGTGTCGAAATTCGATCCGGGTGACCAGGCAATCAGGAACCTTGCTAAGATTGCCACGTACGGCATGATCGTTAATGTGTTCCTCGTGTTGATGGAAGTTTTCACAGCTTTCTATTCGGACATTCCGGAGCACCTGTTGCACTTCAAGTTCCTATATGTCGGACTTGACGGCAATACCACGCTCGTACCGTGGATGTGGCTCTCAGCGGCGCTTGCCGTTTTCTCGCTGATCCTCATGATAAATCCGAAGACCCGCAACAATTTCAAGACGATGGTTGTCGGTTGCATAGCGATATTCTTCTCGCTCTGGATCGACAAGGGGCTTGCGATGGTTGTCGGTGGATTTACACCCTCACCGCTTGGTGAGGTCACGGGTTATGCACCTACATTTCCGGAGTTACTTATCTCGATCGGAATATATGCTATGGGTGCGCTGATAGTAACCGGGTTGTACAAGGTTGCGATTTCAGTACGGGAGCATAAACTCCCCGCAAAGATGGTTGTTACCGAAAAGGTAGCATCAGAAACGGCATAGACAACGAGGAATTGAAAAGCTGGAGACGGGGCTGTCGCGTGCGGCAGCCCCGGTAGTATGTCATGGAAAAATCGGATTTTGTTATCATCGGTGGGGTTGCCGCAGGCCCAAAGACAGCTGCGGTTCTTGCAAGACGGAAACCGAATGCGAAAATCACACTCTTCCAGATGGAAGAACGGATATCCTATGCAACATGCGGTATGCCGTACTTCGCATCAGGGGATATCGATTCATTCGATATGCTAACGGAGACATCATACAACGTAAATCGCGACCCGGAATTTTTCAAATCAACAAAGGGATTTGATGTTGTTATCTCATCCGAGGTTATCAAGATAGATCGTGACAATCGAACTGTTAAAGTGCTCGATCTCAAAACCGGTCAGACCTTCGATCATGGTTATGGCAAGCTCGTGATCGCGACCGGCGCAAAACCGAATAACCCACCGTTCGAGGTGGCAGAGAGCCCTAATATCCGTCATTTCACCAAGCCGGAGGATGCAATCGCGTTCCGCAAGTCAGCGCAGACCGGGCAGGTCGGCAAGGCGGTCGTTGTCGGTGCGGGCTTCATTGGATGCGAACTCGCTGAAAGCTGTGCCGGGTTGTGGGGAATCGAGACAACCCTGATAGAGAAAGAGAATCAGGTATTGCCGTATGCGCTTGATCCCGAAATGGCTGCCATTGCAGAGCGCGAGATGAAGCGTAATGATGTTAAGGTGATGACAGGCGTTGCGGTTGAAAAGATCAAATTGAACGATGATGGTAATCCGGTCGTGATGATTCGTGGTTCAGAGTCAATCGAAGCCGATTTTGTATTCCTCTGTGTCGGTGTTACACCAAGATCCGAACTTGCGAGGGGTGCCGGTCTGGAGATCGGCGAGCAGGGCGGTATCAGGGTAAACGATCACATGCAGACCTCTGATCCGAATATCTACGCCGGAGGCGACTGCGTTCAATCTCATAACATGATAACGGGTGGTCCGATGTACCTGCCGATGGGGTCAATCGCCAACCGTCACGGCAGGGTCATTGGAGAGAATCTGGCCGGTTATGATGCAGTGTTTCAGGGTGTTGTTGGATCGTTTCTTGTCAAGATTTTCGATCTCAACGTCGGTTCGACCGGACTATCTCAGAGACTGTGCGAAAAACTCGGATTGAAGAGTGAGACTGTCTGGGGATCGTTCCCCGACAAACCCGATTACTACCCGGAATATCAGACAATGACACTCAAGATGGTCTACTCACCAAACAACGGCAAACTGCTTGGTTTGCAGGCTGCGGGGAAGGGAGATATTTTCAGACGGGTGGATGTTTTTGCCGCATACCTGATGCACGGCGAGCGTCTGGGTGATCTTCTCGATTTCGAGCAGGGATATGCACCTCCATATTCCGAAGCCATAGATCCGCTCCATCATCTTGCATGTCTGGCGATAGCGCAGGGACGGGGGCTTCATCTTTTACCGCCGGTTGCGCCATCGGAAGAGGATGCTCAGTATATAGATGTCCGGGAGCCGGCTGAAACCCGTGAAGAACCGTTCTTTTCGGAGAATGGTCTCAGTGTTCGCAATATCCCGCTCGGAGAACTTCGTGCAAGACTTGGTGAACTTGATCGAAACCGGAAGGTTATAATAATCTGCAGGCGAGGTCCGAGGTCGTATCAGGCGGGTCTGATACTCAAACAAGCCGGTTTTGAGCACGTAGAGGTTATGTGTGGAGGAACGCAGGCGCTTAGATAAGCAATGCTTGGGAGATTTTGAATAGATGGCTCCATCCAAATGGCAATTGATCGTTTGTGGTATAAGTCATAATACCTCCGATCTCTTTGATCGCGAGCCGTTGCAGATCAGCCGCGATCAGATGGCGGAGGCGAATTCTATCCTCAGCCGATTGCCGGAGGTACGTGAATCGGCGGTACTCGTCACCTGCAATCGTGTCGAGTTCTACATAGTAGCGGATCGATCACGCGAACCGTTCGATATTGTCCATGAGTTCTACGAAAGTTTCCGGGACATGGATATAAACTCCCTTAAAGAGAAGTTTTTCACCTACAAGGGGACACACGTCGCGAAACATATATTCCGCGTGATGTCCGGGATAGACTCGATGGTCGTTGGTGAAAAGCAGATCGCCGGTCAGGTCAAGGATGCTTACAAGTCATCCTGCGCGGTCAAGGCTGCCGGTAAAATCATGCACCGCCTTTTTCATCAGGCGTTCCGTGTGGGTAAAGCTGTGCGGACCGATACCGAGATGGGCAAGGGAGCATGTTCGGTGGCAAGCGCCGCTGTGAGTCTGATAAAGTCGATGCTGGATGACGATTTACGTCCGACTGTGCTATTCATTGGCGCGAACCAGATGATCCAGCTTGCATCATTGAACATGTCCCGCCTTCATCATGGAAAGTTCATGTTTGCAAACCGCACCGCTCAAAAAGCCGAGGAATTCGCGCGCAATTATCATGGTGAAGCTCATTCGCTCGAGGACCTTCCAAGCGTCCTTCCGATAGCGGATATCGTTCTAACCTGCACGGCATCCGAGCAACCGATAATCTCCGAGGATGCGCTGAGGGAAGCTGCAGAGAAGAGAAACGGGCGCAGCCAGATTATTATGGATATGGCTGTACCGCGGGATGTTGCGGATATGAACGGCTCCCTTGATTCGGTGCGAGTCTTTGATCTTGAAGACGTTAAGAGATTCGTTGCGGATCGTACGGAGCGGATTGAAGAGGAAATACCGCACGCGGAGGAGGTTATTGATCGTATGCTCGAGCAGTTCTCATACTGGTATCAGCATGTGATCTGTGAGCCTCTGTACAATGGTCTCGAAGCCACTTTCGAGGATATGCGCATGGAAGAGCTGGAGGGAGCGTTAAAAGAACTCGACTCCGAGCATCGCGCGGTTATCGACAAGCTGACAAGACGGCTGGTGAACAGAATGGCACAGATGAGAATCCGTATAGATTCGGACACTGATAAGGAATCAGAGAACTGATTGGAGTGACAATGGCCCTGAAGTATATGCCGATAAACGTAAACCTGAAGAATGCCAGTGTGCTTGTTGTTGGTGGTGGGGCGATTGCCCTGCGAAAAGTGGAAAATCTTCTTGATTATGACTGTGAAGTAACCGTAGTTGCTCCGAAAGTTGTAGACAAGATAGATTACTATGGTGATAATAAACGTATCAAGCTGGAAAAAAGAGAATACATAAGCGGGGAAGCTGCGAAATATCGTATTGTTATATCAGCGACGGATGACCCGGCGATCAATGAGTCTGTCCGCAGGGACTGCGATGATGCCGGAGTTCTGGTAAATGTGGTCGACAATCCTCCGCTCTGTACGTTTACGGTTCCGGCTGTAATACGGAGAGGACCGCTTTCCATAACGGTTTCCACAGACGGCAAAGCTCCGTTTCTCGCGGGCGGTTTGCGCGTGATTCTCGATGAATTTTTCGGCAGCCACTGGGAGAAAATTGCCGATGCCGCAACAATATTCCGTCGCAAGGTTCGCGAGAAATATCAGAGTGATCCCGAACAGCAGGGACGCTGTTTCGAAAGATTTCTCGGTCAGGATTGGAAAGAGATTTTGAAGAATAAGTCCCAGGAGCAGATTGAGCAGGAACTCGACCAACTCCTTTGATTCTCACTAATCCCGGATTTTCTTATGAAAAGCTCACAGAAACCCGGAAAAGTCTATTTGATCGGAACGGGTCCGGGTGATCCCGATCTTATCACGGTTCGTGGTCTGAAGCTGGCACACAAGTGTGAGGTCGTGCTGTATGACAGCCTTATTCCGGATGAGATCATTGTCACTCTCCCACAAACAGTTGAGCGTGTTTTCGTTGGTAAACGGGGCGGGAAACCGTCGATGTCTCAGGATGAGATTAACGAGCTTATTCTGAAATTCGCGGAAGAGGGGAAGAGTGTCGCAAGACTCAAGGGTGCTGATCCCCTGATCTTCGGCAGAGGTGCCGAGGAAGCCTGCTTTCTCCATAAACACGGAATAGAGTTTGAGATTGTCCCGGGGATAACCGCAGGAATTGCCGCATCCGCCTATGCCGGTGTGCCATGTACTGAGAGACATCTTGCATCGACTCTCATTTTCGTTACCGGTCACAAGGCGCAGGATAAGAACAGTTCATCGGTCGATTGGAAGTGGCTTGCGGAAGCGCACAAGAGCACAATTGTAATCTACATGGGCGTCAGCCAGATCGGTATCATCACATCCAGGCTGATTGAACACGGGATGAGTCCCGATACTCCGGCTGCTGTCATCGAGAGAGGGACGACAAGCACTCAGCGAGTGTTTGAGAGCAGTCTGAAAGATCTGACCGATACGGTGGATGCAAACAATGTTACCGCACCGTCACTTTTCGTGATAGGCGAGGTGGTCAAACTCCGTGAACATCTCGAATGGTTCAAGGGAAAGCCGCTTCTCGGGAAAAGGATTATGGTAACACGCCCGTCTCATCAGGCTGTGGAGACCTACCAGCAGCTTCGCGATCTCGGTGCGGAGGTCCTTCCATATCCGACAATATCCATAACAGCAGTGGAGAATGACTCTGGATGGGATATGTTTGAAAGGTTGAGGGGCGGCGAGAAATGGCTTGTTTTCACGAGTGAAAACGGTGTCGAGTTTTTCCTTCAGCAGTTTCTCGAGCGGGGGCATGATATACGTTGGCTCGGTGGTTTTAAGGTTGCCGCCGTCGGTACTGGAACATCGCGTGCTCTTCAGCGGCATCATATAAAGCCGGACTTTGTTCCCGGCGAGGCTACCGTAGCGGCATTTGCCGGGGAGTTTGCGGAAGCGTTGAATTTGAAGGATACTTCCGTTGTACGAGTTCGAGGAAATCTGGCGGATCAGACGTTCGAAAAAACGGCTGAGGATGCGGGAGCGGATGTTATTCCCGTTGAAGTATATAAAACCGAATACAATATCTGGCCGACAGGTTTGAAAAATAAACTGCTTGAATACCCGCCGGATGCCGTGATGTTCACGAGTGGCTCTACGGTCGAGGGTTTGTTTGAGAATCTGAATGAATCCGAGATCGAACAACTGCTCGGTTCCGCCGCACTCTTCTCTATCGGACCATCCACGACAGCAAAACTCTCGGCACACGGGCTGAAGATTGCGCGGGAGTGTGGTATCCACAATATCGCTGAAATCGTTAATTCGATCCTCGACTATTTCTCAGAATAGAATCAGCAATATGCTATTAGAAAAGCCGACTTCGATTCGAAGCCGACTTTTGTATCTGCATTATTCAAGCCTGACAGGCGATTTAACCGTAGGGATACATTCCCTTCTTGATGGTTTCGAGATCAGCGAGAATCTTGTTGTGCTTGTTCTCATCGGTCAGGAGATACTGAAGCAGATATTCCTGCACGACCATCTTCTTACCCTTCAGTGCATCAAGAGCTTCATTCGCAAACTCGACTGTCTTTTTCTCGAGCTCGATATGCTTGTCTACCTGACCCCATACTTCAGCCAGTTCATCCGGATTGAGCGATAGAGTCTCAGATTCGAGACTAACAGCTATGAGTTCCTGGACGCGGTGATGCATCTGCGAGTCGTGCTGTATGATCTCCATGACAAGGCGTACGATCTTGTTGTTGGTCTTCTCCATGATACTTCCGGTGGAGGCGACTGAAGCATTCTCGATTTTCTGCCAGCGTCTCATGTTCTCGATAATTTTGTCCTGAATTTCTTTTGTCGACATCTGCCGATCCTCCATGTTCCCATATGTGAATCTATTCTATATACCCTGTTTTCTCTAAGATAGTCATACTCCTCAGTTGATGACTATAATGCGTTTTCTCTCTATTTGATCCCCAGAACGCTTGAATTATAACGAATTCAGTTTTCTTTGTCTACTGTATAATCCCTTAATAGACTAAATCACGCACCGAACTTCGCAAGTTTGTCTGTGCAGGCAAGCGCTATGGGCAGAAGGTGCATTAGTGGCAGTCGTCCGAGACCACCCATCTGGCATTCGATTTCATCAAATCGCTGCCTTGTATCATTCCGAACCGTATCTGCGCACAGAAGAACCGGAGTGGGATGCCAACTGTGTGCCTTCAGCGGCCACGGTGTGGAATGGTCACCGGTCACAACCAGTGCATCCGGTTTGAGCGCAACAATCCCCGGTACGATTATCTTGTCAACTTCTTCGATTACTTCTTTCTTCGCTTCGTAATTACCATCCTCGCCATAAGAGTCTGTCTTTTTAACATGAAGGAAGAAGAATGTATAGTCATTCCAGTTGTCTTTAAGCATTTTCACAGCATCATCAAAATCTTTATATGGCTCTTTTACATCCATGCCGACCAGCTTAGCAAGTCCGCGGTACATTGGATATTCCGCCACTGCGCAGGCTTTCAAACCGAAACGATCCTCCATCGACGGGAATCTTCGATATCCGGAATAGCCGCGCAGAAGGATAAAATTACCCTGCTCTTCATCCGAGAGAATATTTCTTATCTGGTTCAGGATGTCTTTCAGAATATCCGAAGCCCTTTTCGCCTCATCGGCAGTCGGATCGGGATCAATCGGGGGAGCGCCTGTTACCTGTGGGTCTGTATCTTTAATTTTGTCGGAGAGATTATCTCCCCTGATGACAAGCAGCGCTCTGTGCTGGCTTTCGGTTTCGAGGAAGAACTCGATACCTTTCGGAAGCTTGATTTGCTTTTTAATCTTGTCACAGCGGCGACGGTTTTCATCATCCGGAATTCTTCCGGCACGGCGATCCGTAACATTCCCATCACTGTCGAGAGTGCAGAAATTGACTCGTGCGGCAACATCCCTGTCGGTCAGGTCGAAATCAATACCGAATGCGGACAGAATACCGCGCCCCACATTGTTCTCGACCGGATCATATCCGAACAGCCCGAGATGAGCCGGACCCGATCCGGGGGTTACTCCCGGAGCTATCGGATCGAACTGCCCCAGAACGCCATCCCCGGCGAGATTATCGAGATTTGGGGTTTCGGCCTCCGTAAGCGGAGTGCCATGATCCTGAGTGGGGATATCACCGAGACCATCCATTACGAGATAGACGATTCGCTTGTTGTTTACCTGCTTGAGTTTTTCGATCAATCCCGGATACATAATATATATTCCTCCATGCTTCCTGTTTTGCAGATTCCAAGAGGAAGTAATATGCTTATTTTATTGAGAACCAGCAAGCTGTGATATTGTTCTGCAAAATGTCCATTTTAGGTTTTCTGTTGCAAAGAGGTGCATTTAGACTTATCTTCCCGAAACTTGCGGCTCCAAGTCGCTAAGAATAGGATTGATTTGAATGCTGGGGTAGCTCAGATGGCTAGAGCGCCTGACTGTGGATCAGGAGGTCGGGAGTTCGACCCTCCCCCCCAGTATTTTTTTGAGGATTAACACATTTCCCAACATGAGCAGGAAAAAAACCAAAAGCAAACGGGTTCCGGCTGAGGTCCTGAAGGGTTTTAGAGATTATCCACCACAGGACGAGATCGTCCGGCAGAATCTGATAGATAGAATGGGCGAGGTTTTCGAGCGGTATGGTTTTTTGCCACTTCAGACTCCCGCACTTGAGCATCTGACCACACTTCTCGGTGCAGATTACGGTGAAGAGAACAAACAGCAGATATTCAACTTCACCGGACCGGATGAGATTGATATGGGACTCCGGTTCGATCTGACCGCACCATTGGCACGATATGTCGCGGGTAATAAACAGATTCAGCTTCCGTTCAGGCGGTATCAGGTTGCTCCAGTCTGGCGCGTGGACAAACCCGGACCGGGACGGTATCGTGAGTTTTTGCAGTTCGATATAGATATCGTTGGTACGAATCTCGTTGCAGCCGACGCTGAAATAATCGCTGTCATGGCGGATACTATGGCGAATCTCGATGTCGAGAATTTCGAAGTGAGGTATTCGAGCCGTAAGGTCTTGAATGGTCTGGCTGAATGGGCTGGGATTGATCCTGAAACAGCACCGGATGTCTTCCGCGTACTTGATAAACTCGAAAAACAGGGACGAGAGGCGGTAATACTCGAACTCGGTCCCGGTCGAACCGACAAGTCGGGAGACAAGATTGACGGGTTGAGTCTCCCACAGAAGCAGATCGCGGCAATCGAGCGATTCCTTGATATTGGTGAAGCGGGAAGTTCTGAACAGATCGGTATGGCTTTGGAATTGCTGAGGGGTGTTGCTGTCGCTGAAGAAGGGCTGCAAGACCTTCAGGATATAGAGTCACATCTCGAAAACATGGGAATAGACAACACAAAAGCGAAGGTCGATCTTACAATTGTACGAGGTCTGGGATATTATACCGGTGCCGTATTTGAGACCTTTCTGACGGATATCCCGGAATTTGGATCGGTGTTTTCCGGTGGACGGTACGACGATCTCGTCGGACGGTTTTCCGGTCAACCGGCTCCCGGAAGCGGGGCTTCAATTGGAGTGGACAGGCTTCTTGCAGCACTGGATGAGCTAAGATTGCTGAATCGCGAGAAATCATGCGCGGATGTTATAGTTACAACAATGGATAAGGGCAGGTTCAACGACTATTTCAAGATCGCCACAGAGCTTCGAGAAGCCGGATTTACCGTTGAGGTTTTTCTCGGTAACAACAGACGGATTCCCAAGCAGCTTCAATATGCGGACAGGCTCGATATTCCGGTTGCGGTAATCTGCGGTTCTGATGAGTTCGAAGCCTATAAAGTCACTGTAAAAGATCTTCGTGCCGGACGCGAGCAGTCGAAGGAAGTGGAAGATCGTGATGAGTGGTTGAAAGCTGAAGATATTCAGGAGACCATTCCGCGTGATAAGTTGATTAACCATGTGAAAAGGCTGCTTGACGGGGAAACCTGAGGTTAGATACAAACTTGTTCTGTAATAGAAAACGGGCGGATATTGCAATCCGCCCGTTGTTGTTTCGCGACTATTTTATGATGCCCATATCATCCTTCACATGGAGCGGGTCCGCTCTGGAATACATATTCGATCAGGTAAACCACATCATCAATATCAATTCCTCCCGAGCAATCTGTATCACCAAGCTCAAGCGGATCGGGAGCCGGACCACCCTGGAATAGATAATCTATCAGGAATACAATATCATCTATGTCGATTAATCCTGAATGGTCGCAGTCACCTATGTCGTATGGTTCATTTATGACACTCCAGATAAACACCCGTTCATCCTCATTGGCGGGAACGGATGAATCCGTACAGCGAATCCTGAAGTAGTAGTCCCTTACATGAGTTGGTGTTCCCGATATCTCACCGGTCTCGGAGTTGAGTGACAGGGGATATGGGAGTTGACCGAGAAATTTCTCCCAGGTGTACGGCGCTGTTCCGGCAACAGCCTCGAGCGTAATGCTGACCGGCTGATCTACTATTATATCCGGCAGTGAGGAAGTCTGTATGTGCATTGACCAGGGTACTTCCACAGGAGTTGACTTAAGTATCTTGTCATCGGGATCGATTACAAATTCATCCGGAGCATAGGGGAAATGGAATTGATACGGATCACCCGCAAATTCATTCCATACCGTGAAGAGAGTATCCCACGTTCCCGAATGTGCCTCGATCTCCACCCACATGGGGAATTCACCGTCTTCGTTCACTTGTTCGAGGTAGAAATCAACTATGTAACCACCGTTTTCCGTGTCCTCCTCATATACATAGGAATATTGATAATTCGGCTGTCCGGATTGATATACCCATGCGTCGAAAAACCAGCTCATGTCCTCACCATAAAAATCAGACAGAACGCTGTTTAGATCGTCGGTACTGGCCGCTTTTCCGGCGAATTCTGAATCATGGAAATAATACTGCATTGCCGGGAAAAACACGCTGTCACCCATCTGGTGGCGCAACATATGAACAAGCCATGAGCCTTTATCATATACTGTTGTTCCGTCGAATACATTGTCGGTCTGCAGATTCTCGACATAGGGTGTTCCGGCATTCAAGTGTTTCTGTCCATTCAACCATGTTTTGGCTGTTTCGATACCATAATTGTACTCGAAATACAGCACCTCTGAGTAAGATGCGAAACCTTCATTGAGCCACATGTGATTAAACGGTGAGCAGGTTACCTGATCCCCCGCCCATTGATGGGACAGTTCATGGGGTATTACATACTCCTGATTAAAACTGAAACCGATGGAGGTCGAGGTCTGGTGTTCCATCGCACCGCCCCAGCCGTAGTGCATATGACCATATTTTTCGTCAACGAAAGGATACATTCCCCAGTAATGGGTCATTGCGTCCAGAGAAGGTATCGTGTACTGGATCATGTAGTAGGTAGAATAATATGGATTTGAAGGTGAGGTTCCCGCATAGTAGTTATGTTCAACCGGCATATACTCACCCGGTTCATACTCCCAACTCTGATCATATCTGTTGAAGTCGGTCAGTACGAGAGCGACGAGGTAGGTTGTTATCGGATGGCTTGAATGCCAGTGGGTTGTGGTGTAGCTTCCATTGACAGTTTCGGATACCATTAAACCGTTTGAGACGAGGTCCATATCATAACCGCCGTATGTCGTTGGGTATGTTATGACGATATCGGCACTATCCGGTTTGTCCATCGGAAAGTCCTTGCACGGCCACCAGTTCCTCGCTCCCCATGGTTCACAGTTTGTATAGCAGACTGCCCGGCCATTGAACTGATAAAAGTCCATACCATCCAGGTTAGAGTAGTCCGGCTGACCGTTGTAGTACACTCGAAGTGTGAACTCATCACCCTCATCGAGTGGATCATCAAAACTGATTGTTAATATATCACCACCCTGACTGAAGCTCTGAGAAACGCCGTCAAGTCGAGCATCCGTAACGGTTAACTGATCGGTCAGATTCAGATCGGCATAGGTAAGATCATCTTTACTGGCACGCGAAAAGACATCCACGTAACCATTTACAGTTCCAAAAGTCAGGCTGATTTGTATGTCGATTCTGTAGTACAATACATCATAGTCATACTGATTGGGGGTCGGCTCGGTAATAATGAGTGGAGCTTTAGTGTCAAATTTTGATTCTATTAGAGCTGACTTCTGCATACATGCGTGTCTCTCTGTGCGTTCCTCAAGCCATTTGTCCATTTTTTCCTTTGAGGGAGGTTCTTTATATACGTGACCTGCGAGTTCGCTCGGATCCACCCATCTATCGGAGGCAATTGCAATTTGGAAAAACGCTGTAAGAGTGAACAGCGTAAGCACTAAAAGGGGGAGTTTATTAGCTCTGAACATTGTGTTTCTCCTGTATCGGGTTATACTCTTGTCTACCAGTTCATTGAACGAAAAAAACCGCTGCGAAGTTTCGTATTGTATCAAATACTGATTTCCTGTTGTCCTGTCGGATTTCCACTACAGTTGTATTTTCGGCTTCTTTCAGGTTATTACAAAAATCGTTGGAAGTTTTCATAATGGTTGCCACAACCGGTAAATCGGATTGCCAGATTTTAGAAACTGCAATACGGAAATTCTCGGATAGCAATTCCATTTTACCGATCTCATCAATTATGACTATTTGAGTATGAGGATTGTTTAATTCCTCTTTAACGATATTATCTACTGCATCAACGTTAACACCATATTTCCCCACGCGCTTGTCCGAAACCACATCTCTATGAGCGAGTGTGTACCGTTTTCCGGCAAGGCCGAGAATTTCAAATCCAACCCGTCTTCCGTTTTCTCTAATTTCACGTGTCAGGAATCCTGACATACCGGTCAGCTTGGCATCAGCCAACCACATCTCAATAGAAGTGGTTTTCCCCGAACCAGGCACTCCGGTGATAAGTAGTTTATTCCTTTGCAATTAGCAGTAATCGCTGCAAGTAATTAGAGATGTGTTACAATTGCTGGTAACCGCTTAACATATATTAAGATAAGGTTGAATTGCCATCTGTCAACTGTTATTCGTCTCATTCTGCACCCTGAATCACCTGAAGAAACTGAGCTAAGTGTCGATTATAGAATAGATTAATCTAATTCACAGGAAAATTGATGCTACAACCATCGGGTCTTGATAATCGTGTTTCCGAGCTTGAGAATCAGCTCGAGCAGAAAACGGCCGAGTTGGATGATCTTGCCACAATGGGGGTCATGCTGGCATCAATGCTCGATGTGGATGCCATTCTCTCAGCAATGATGGAAATGTCACTCCGCCTCGTTTCCGCGGAAGTCGGGTGTATTCTCCTTGCGGAAGGCGGGCATTTGGTTACCAAGGTTTCATGGGGTGTGGATGCCAGCCTTATTCGCAAAATCAAACTCGAAGACAACATAGATGTTGCGGACTGGACTCACAGAGTTGGTGAGACGACGATCATCAACGAGTTTCCGCATGATGATGAAGTGCGGGCTGTTATCAATTCCATCATACTCGTGCCATTGTCTCATCAGAATCAGCCGATCGGTGTGATTGTTGCTGTCAACAAGACAAGTGATGACAATGGTTTTGGTGAATCAGACAGGTTGATTCTCGAGAGGCTGTCTAATTTCGCTTCCGTTGCAATAGAGAATGCCCGTTTGATGAAAGAACTTCTTGCCAAGCAGAAACTCGAGCAGGAACTCTCGCTTGCGAAAGAGATTCAGCGTACTCTGCTTCCCAATCTTGATGTCGAATTCAAGGGAGTCAATCTGGAGACTCTATATATTCCCGCAGGCAAGGTTGGTGGGGATTATGTTGATGTCATGCCGATATCCGATAAAGAGTTCATACTGATCGTGGGGGATGTCTCGAATAAGGGGATTCCGGCAGCGCTGATGATGACTGCCGCACGCTCCGCTATCAGGGCTGAAGCGAGCAAGCATAAGAATGTTGCGGAGATAGTGACTCACATAAACAATGTTCTGAGTCAGGATGTGATGAAATATCCGGATATTTTCATCTCTTTTGTCTTCGCGCATTTCGATCTGGAGAAAATGACCTGTACATATACGAATGCCGGTCATCTCCCACCGTTCAAACTCAATAAATTCACCGGAGATATCAGTGAGTTGAAAACCGGGGGAATAATAGTCGGTCAGTTCGAGGAGTTCGATTATAAATCCGAAACTGTCAATCTGAAGAGTGGTGACAAGCTCCTGTTTTTTACTGATGGCGTTACAGAATGCGTAAATCTTGACGATGAAATGTATGGCCGTCAGAGGCTGGGGGAGTTTCTCGTCAGTCTTGCTGAAGTCAGTCCCAGGGAATTCATATACAAGTTGAAGATGGAAGTTGAATCGTTCGTTTATGGAACCGGCGATACGCAGTTCGATGATATCACGGCTGTTCTGGTGCAGATAGATTAGACGAGGATGTCGATGGGAGATCCCATAGAAATCAGAGTACCTTCAGATCCGGCGTATTTGGATTGGATACATGCTATCTCAAAAGCTCTTCTCGATCTGTTACCACTCGACAGGAGAAAGAAACATTATACTCTTGTCGCTATATCAGAGGGTTTCACAAATGCACACATTCATGGAAACCAGGGGCTTGAGGGGCGAAGTATCGGTCTCAGCTATATGATAGATGAGAATTTCCTGAGAGTTGATATTGAGGATGAGGGTATTCTGCCGATACAAAATAACATAGATGAGCTTGTTCGTCCGGTGGACAATGAGATGGAATCCGGTCGAGGTCTCGGATTGATACGCAAGCTCATGGATGAATCGCAGATTCGATTCAATCCTAAACGGGGGAATGTGCTAACCATGAAGATATTCTATGAAGTAGAGAGTAAAGAAAAGCAGAGTAATATGGAGGTGGCAGATGGAAATCACGCCTAATGAACATGAAGGCTATACAGTCCTGCATCTGAAAGGCAGGCTGGATTTAAACAGTTCGTCCAAGCTCAAAGAGCAGATCAAGAATTATCTGAAAGAGGGGACGATAAGGCTCATCCTGGACATGAATGATGTGGACTTCATTAACAGTTCCGGACTTGGAACGCTCGTTTCGATCTTGAAGGATGTTCGCATGGTTAAGGGTCGTATGGTACTCTGTAATCTTGCGCAGTATGTACAGGAGATATTTGAGATAACACAGCTTTCGCACATCTTCGATATGTATCCAACCGAGGAGGAAGCTGCCGCCTCTATGTCACATTCAATGGCTAACGTAAAATAAGAAAAAGTGGTAGGATTATGAATACGCAGGATCAGCAACTGCAATCACTCCTTCAGCAACTCGTCAGCGAGGACTCTCTGGATCGAGAACAGGCTTGTTTACAGCTTCGCAACTTCGATCAGGATGAGGCTCGTGCCGGTCTTGTTGCATGTCTGCAGGACCCGGATAAAGGAATCCGCGAGCTTGCCGGGGAGAGTCTGATTGCCATGAAAGGTAAGTCGACTGCCGGCTTCCTCACCTGCCTGCTGAGTCACGAGGATATCTCGGTTCGAAATCTTGCCGCCGAAATTCTTTACAAAATAGGGGAAGACTCTGTTGAGGCACTCCTGTCCGTCCTCGATGATCCGGACAAAGATGTCCGGAAATTCGCGGTGGATATCCTGGGGCAGATTGGATCGCCTCGCGCAGTTGAGCGTCTGATCCAAGCGCTTAAGGATGAGAATGATAATGTTGTCTGCTCCGCAGCAGAGTCTCTTGGCATGATAGGAGAGCCATCGGCAGTCCCGCCTCTCATCGAGTGCTTTGAAAACGATGAGAATGCACAAGCTCAGGCGGCTGAAGCCCTTGGTAGAATCGGCGACAGAAATGCAATCGAAGTATTGATCAGGAACATAGATCATGACGACTGCGTGGTCCGCTTCGCAGCACTCGAGGCTCTGGGCAATCTAAAAAAACGGGATGCCGTACCGCATCTCAAGGAACTTCTCGGCAGCGCTGAGGAATCGACCAAGAATATCGTTTTTGGAGCGTTAATCAAGATTGCGAATGCGACCGGCAGGGATGTTCTCGACAGCCTTCCTTCGGGACTGCTTAGAGAGTCTCTCTTCAGGGCGCTTAAATCGGATGATATGCAGACAAGGCTGTTTGCACTCGATGAACTCTCTCACTGGGAGGGACCGTCGGTTGTGGACGAACTCCTCAATGTATTGAAATCCTCGGATGAGGAGATACGCTCGAGGGCCAAGGAAGCTCTGAAGAAGAGCGCAGTAACAGCTTCTGACAGAATCTCGTCAGCACTGGCAAGTGACGACAGTTCATTTCTTCTCGATATTCTCGAGACCATCTCGTTCACTAACAACTCACGGTTCTCCTTCGATGTCGAGAAACTCGCATCGCATGAAGATTCCGAGATTCGTGAGGAGGTTGCCCGTACACTCGGCAGAATCGGTGATCGTCAGGTTATCGAGACACTGATCAAACTGGCTTCCGATGAGGTCGGACATGTAAGGTCATCAGCAATGAAAGCGATCGGTTGGGTGGGAGACTCACGTGAGGTTGACTACCTGATAAGCGGTCTTGATGATCCGTACCCGGATGTTCAGGAAGCATCGATGGGTGCGATGGTACTGATTGGTGGCGACAAAGTTATAGAGCAATTCAAGAATGATCTTCATCATTCCAATCCACGCAGGCAGCGACTTGCAGCAATGGCACTCGGGTGGATTGGTGAGGATGAGGTTGTCGATCCGCTCATCTCGGCACTCAACCACGAGGAGTGGGAGGTTCGGAGAAGTGCGGTGGAGTCATTGTCAAGGATCGCAAATAGCAGTGCGGTGAATCCGATCAAGTATGCTCTTGCCGATGAGGATCCGCAGGTTAGAAAAGCGGCGGTTGACGCTCTGATATCTCTTCAGGGAAAGACTTCCGGAGAAAACATTACGCCTCTACTCGAAGATCAGGATGTTTGGGTTAGATTCCATGTAATAAACGCACTCGGTCGAATCGAATATTCATCAGCAGCCGGCAGGATTACAGAGCTGTTGGCTGATGAGAATGATATAATCCGTGTTGCTTCGGCAAAAGCGCTCGCCAATATGAAGGACCGGGATGCTCTCCCGCAACTGAAGGCTGCGCTCTCCGACGACAATCCGGATGTTCTGAATGCTGTGACTGAAGCTGTGAAGCAAATCGAAGGGAACTTCTGAGGATTCGATGAAAAAGATACTGATTGTAGACGATGAGCTTCTGATCCGCGATCTGCTGTACGACTTTTTTAGTTCGCGTGACTATCACATAAGTATGGCGGATTCCGGCGAGAAGGCTCTCGACGTCCTTGGGTCTGAAAAAATCGACTGCATACTTACGGATCTGAAGATGCCGGGAATAAACGGACTCGAGCTTGCAGATAGAGCAAAAGATTCGTTTGAAAGTAATATTCCGGTAATAATAATGACCGGATTTCCCTCGCTCGAATCAGCAATCGAGGCTCTCAGGAAGAGAGTCTATGACTATGTTGTCAAGCCGTTCAATGTGAATAGGCTCTACAATGTGGTAGAGAAGGCTATAGAAGAATCGAATGGGAATCGGCACACCTTGGAGTGATGATGAAAGAGCATAAGATACTCGTGGTTGATGATGAGTTGTTCGTCAGAGAACTCCTTGAGGAGTATTTCTCCAAACTCGATTTTGAAGTACATGTTGCAAGTGCAGGACCGGCTGCCTTGAAGCTCGTTGCTGAAAACCAGTACAAGGTTGCACTCATCGATCTCAAGATGGCGGACATGGACGGCATAGAGGTACTTCAATCAATCCGCGAGATGGATGAGAACCTTATTGTAATACTGATGACCGGTTATCCGACTGTAGAGTCATCGGTGGAAGCCATGCGTGCGGGGGCGTATGATTATGTTATCAAACCGTTTCGATTGAATGAACTGAAAGATATCATATCCCGCGCAATTAAGGAGCACCAGATGAGATGCGAGATAAGCGATATCAAGGCAAGAGTGGAAGCTCTGGAGCGCAGGTTTGATAATGTTGAGACAAATGACAGATCGAGCGCGAAACATGAGATATCAAAAAAGGTTGCTGTTCGCGCCAGTTCCAGCGGTTATGTCAAATCGACCGGTTCGGATCTCAATATGGAGAATCAGATCGAACGATGGGGCAAATTGCTTAAGGACGGTCTCATTACCCAGCAGGAATTTGAATCAAACAAAAAGCGCATATTGAGTGCTGTCTAACCTGCTGATAACGGAGGGCTTCTGGGGTAGAATACATGTTTAGTTCAAGTTCAAATGTTCAAGAGCTTAGACAGGATGATTTTGTCGCCATCCGTGATTTCATACACGAGCGCAGTGGCATATTTTTCGCAGAGAATAAAAAGTACATTATTGAGAATCGTCTTACGAAGCGGATGACTGAACTCGGTGTCAAGACATACAAGGATTACTTCTACCTGATGAAGTATGACACGACACAAAAAGAGTTCAACACTCTGATGAACCTCATAACAACGAATGAGACGTCATTCTTCAGGAATCCTCCACAGTTGAAAGCATTCTCGGAAGAGGTTCTTCCGCTTATAATGGATGGGAAGAACAAGGCGAAGAATAAAAAACTCCGAATCTGGAGTGCGGGCTGCTCTACGGGAGAGGAACCGTACACAATCGGAATAATCCTGCGGGAAAGTATACGTGATATCAGTTCATGGCAGATTGAAATCCTTGCAAACGATATCTCCGAACAGGTTTTGTATGCAGCCAGGCGGGGAATTTATAATGATGTGACTCTAAGATCAACAGACAGATTTATAGTCGAGAAGTATTTCACTCGGGAACCTGAGGGGCATAGAATCTCGGATGACATTAAGAGGTTTGTGAAGTTCAGCCATATGAATCTGACAGACTACAAGAAGATGTCGATGTTCCGGGATGTGGATGTCGTATTCTGTCGCAATGTAATGATATACTTCTCGGAAGAGGTGAAGAAGAACATCGTGCGCCAGTTCTACCATTCGCTCAAACCGGGTGGGTATCTCTTCATAGGTCATTCGGAGAGTCTGCACGGCATCTCTAAATCATTCAAGCTTGTTTATTTCAAAAATGCACTTGTATACAACAAGGAGGCCGCTGGTGGTACGACGGTCTCCACTGCAGCGACGGCTGCATCGGGAGCCGGTGCAAGGAAATCTCTTGCTGAAATAACGGCATCCCGCACGCAGAATAAGACCGTTGCGGGAAGCACTACTAAAACACTAAAAACTCTGGATGAAATACAGCGGCTGTTGGCCGCCAAGAAGTGATAATAGTGTATGACAATAAAGGTTAGGTTATGGAGCGGACAGTACTTGTAGTTGATGATTCGCCAACCGTTGTGAAATTCGTGAGTTACAGCCTGAAGAACTCTGGATTCAGTGTTATCACGGCAAGCGACGGGATGGATGCAATCGAAAAGGTGTCATCTCTTGGAAGCGCTGTGGATCTGGTGATTACCGATCTGAACATGCCGAACATGGATGGATACGAATTGATCAGCGTACTTCGCCAGAGTGAGGAGTATTCAAAGACTCCGATCATCATTCTTTCATCGGAGGAGGATGAGGATGATAAGAAGCTTGGCAGCGAAGTCGGAGCCGATTCGTATCTGACCAAACCGTTCAAATCGTCTCTGCTTCTAAGTGAAGTAAAGAAGTTTATAAAGTAGTAGACCTGCAGTGTGGAAAACATGATATCCTGGAATAGAGCTTAGGAGGAAGATGTGTCTGATCTAAAGATTCTGGCCGTCGACGACTCGCCAACAATGCGTCGGATCATCATCAATACATTGAAGAGAGCCGGGTACGCTGATGTTACAGAGGCTTCGGACGGTAAAGATGCCCTTGCAAAGCTGAAGGTGGATAAATTCAACTTCGTGATCACGGATTGGAATATGCCGGAAATGGACGGCTTGACCTTTGTGACTAATATCCGTAAAACTCCGGAGTACAAGGATCTGCCGATTCTAATGGTCACAACCCGTTCTGTTAAAGATGATATTATAGAGGCTATGAAAGCCGGAGTGAATAATTACATCGTGAAGCCTTTTACTCCGGAGACCCTCAAGGAAAAAATAGAGAGCACCTTGCAGGGTAAGTAATATCAACTTTAGATGTAGAGTATAAAGAGGAGGCAAAACGATGTCACAGCAGCAAACAACGGCTCTTGACATACATTCGGAATTGAAAGAGCTAACCGTCTCAATTCAGGAAATGGTAAAGTCTTTCCGCCATTTACAGAGTCCTATCGAGGAATCGAGAATGAGAGTGCCGGAGGCGACCTCTCAACTGGAGAAAATCACGAAACAGACTGAAGAGGCGACTCACAGGGTTCTCGATATGGTGGAGGAGATTACAAACGATGCAGCGGATATGGTGCAGGATCTCAAAGTGCTCCGAAAGGCACTCCCTGCCACCTATTTCAAGAACAGATCGAAAGTACGCGATACATTCGAGCGTATTCAATTAAAGGCGGAGAGAGGACAGGACAGGGCTTTTGCCATCATGGATGCCCTCCAGTTCCAGGATATAACATCTCAGCAGATGGATCACGCCGCTCACCTGCTCGATGAGGTTGAAACCAAGCTTCACAGTGTCATGGGCTTGTTTACTCCCGGAGAGGGCGAGAAGAGTGATTATGTTCTCGTGCACAAGAAGCGGGTTTATGATCCCAATGCCAGTTTTAACGTCAGTCCTGAAGCGCAATCCGACGTGGATAGCCTCGTCAGCTCATTGAAAAATGGAGATGACGAAGACGACTGAGAACAGGGGCCAATACACCGGGACTTTTTAAGGAGGCATGATGTCTGACGACTTTGAACTTGATGAGATGAAAGCTATTATAGATGAGTTTATGGTCGAGACTGAGGAATTGATGTCCCAGCTTGACTCAGACCTCGTCGCCATTGAAAAGAGTCCGGACGATCTCGACCTCCTCAATCGTATCTTTCGTTCAGCTCATACAATTAAGGGTACATCCGGTTTTCTGGGATTCAATGAACTCTCGAAGCTCACCCACAAGATGGAGGATGTGCTGAACAGATTGCGGAAGGGCGAACTAAAGCTCAGTCCGGAGATGATGGATACACTGCTCGAGTGTGTCGACTATCTTAAAGAGATGCTTGCCGATATTGCAGATAACGGCAAGGAAATACCGCGCGATCTCTCCGATATTCTTGCGAAGCTTGCCGGTGCCGAGCAGGGCATGGTTGCTGAAGCCGGTGGGGAGCCGGCGGAAGAAGCTTCCGCTACCGAGGACGCTCCAACTCCTGAAGTTGTATCGGAGACACCGGAAGAACCGATCGAGACGGTTTCAGATGAATCAGATGCGGATGAGTCGGTCGAAAAGCTGTTCGAGCACATCCAGGAGGGTGTGGTGGAGCAGCCTCCAACAAGCGGGCAGGAAGAACCCGAAGAGCAGCAGGAACCTGTGAAACAACAGGAACCGAAACCCGCACCAGCTCCCGTAACCTCACCTGAAGCCGCTGGAAGTCAACCTGCGGGACAGGATAAGGCAGCCAGGATACGCAAGGACCTTCTCGAGCGCAAGAAAGCCGATACCACTATCCGTGTTGATGTCAAAAGACTTGATAATCTTGTTAATATGATGGGTGAACTGGTCCTTGGGCGAAATTCTCTCGTCCAGCTCTCCGGAAGTGTTAATCAGCGCTGGGAGGGAGAGCCGGAGACAGAGAAGCTGAATCAGGCTGTCACTCAAATCAACTTCATCACAACAGAGCTTCAGATGGCGGTGATGAAGATGCGGATGCTTCCAATCGGGAATGTATTCAACAAATTCAAGCGCGTTGTGAGAGATCTGGCTCGTGATCAGAAGAAACTGATTGACCTCGAAATATACGGCGAGGAGACAGAACTCGACAAGTCCGTCATCGAGGAAATCGGTGATCCCCTCGTCCACCTGATCCGTAATTCTTGCGATCATGGTGTTGAGTTGCCGGACGAACGGACAGCGGCCGGCAAGCCGGAGCGTGGAACAATCAAGCTTATTGCCGATCAGGAGGGCTCTCATATTGTCATCAAGGTGATAGATGACGGTCAGGGTTTGGATGTTGACAAAATTAGCGAAAAGGCAATTGAAAAGGGTATAGCTTCACGCGAAGACCTTCAGCAGATGTCAAAGACGGAGAAGATGAATTTTATTTTTCATCCCGGATTCTCGACCGCGAAAAAGATCACGGATGTATCCGGTCGTGGTGTTGGGATGGATGTTGTCCGCACAAACATCGAAAAGCTGAGTGGTACAGTCGAAATCGAGTCGAAGAAGGGCGAGGGAACAACGATGATAATCAAGCTCCCGCTGACCCTTGCAATCGTTCAAGGACTACTTGTGCGTGTAGACGATGATGTCTATGCTATTCCGCTTGCCTCCGTGTTGGAAACTGTGCGTCTGAATGAAGGTGATATTCAGTATATAAATCAGAAGGAAGTCATTCGTCTTCGAGATACAGTTCTTCCGATAAGCAATCTTTCAGATGTACTCGAGGGTGGTTATTCAGGTAGTACAAGCAAGCCGTATGTTGTTGTAGTTGGTCTTGCCGAGAAACGTCTCGGTTTGCTGGTGGATGACCTTCTCGGACAGGAAGAGGTTGTTATCAAGTCGCTTGGTGACTATCTCGGTAATACTCCGGGTGTTGCCGGAGCAACTATCATGGGTGATGGACGTATCAGGTTAATCGTTGATATTGCAGGATTGTTCAATCTGGTGAAAACGGTATAACGAATATGGCTATACAGCAACGAAATATAAATGTACTTGTAGTGGATGATTCCGCATTCATGCGGAAGGCAATCTCTATGATGCTCGAGTCGGATCCGAATATCAAGGTATGCGGTTTGGCGCGGGACGGTTCCGAGGCGATCCGGATGGTTGCTGAGTTGAAGCCGGATCTTGTCACGATGGATATCGAGATGCCGCGTATGGACGGGCTTACCGCTCTGTCCAATATTATGAAGGAAAATCCGACGCCGGTTATAATGGTGTCATCACTTACGACCGAGGGAGCGAAAGCGACTCTCGAGGCATTCGACAAGGGTGCAATCGATTTCATCCCGAAGCAGTTATCATATGTGTCACTTGATATCGTAAAAATCAAAGAGAATCTCATAGACAAAGTAAAGTATATACATTCCCGCAGACGCACACTCATGGCGCAGTATGCGCTGAGAAAACGTAAAAGCGAAGTGCCTGCGAAACCATCAGTCGCAAGACCTGTTGCGCCCGATGTCGGACGACTCATCCGAAGAGAGATTAATGTCGTGGCTATCGGTGTATCAACCGGAGGTCCGCCGGCTCTTCAAGCCATAATTCCCGGAATTCCGAAGAATTTCCCCTCTGGTGTGCTGGTTGTGCAACACATGCCGCCGATGTTTACCAAGTCGCTGGCGAATCGTCTTGACGGATTGTCAGAAGTTAAGGTCAAGGAAGCCGAGCATGGCGAGCCAATAGTTGCCGGTTGTGTCTATATTGCCCCCGGCGATAAACATCTCAAAGTCAGGAAGTGGGGTGGGAATGCCGATGTTAAACTCGATGATGAACCGTCAAATTCCCTTCACAAACCCTCAGTCGATGTGCTGATGACATCTGTCGCCGAAACCTATGGTGGAGCGTCACTTGGAGTGATTCTCACCGGAATGGGGTCTGATGGCGCAAATGGTATCAGTCATATGAAACAGAAGGGGGCTAAAGTCATCGCGCAGGATGAGCAGACCTCCGTTGTTTATGGAATGCCGCGTGCTATCGTAGAGAGAGGACTCGCCGACAAGGTATCTTCTCTTGATAACATAGCTCGCGATATCTGCTCTTACTTCCGCTAATTTTTTTGTTGATGAATTGATTCTTTCTCCCGTTCATAAATTGCATGAATGATAATGAGGCTGTGTCCGGCAGAGATAAGCTGGAGCTGTATACCGACGCATTTGAATCCTTCGAGAAGACGATTGGTCGGCTGGAGAGTTCATACGCCGAACTCGAAGATCGTTTCTCTGCGCTGAATTCCCGTCTCGAGGAAACAAATGAGCGTCTCCGCCTGGCTCTGGATGAAAAAGAGAGAGCAAGGTCGTTCTTGAATAACGTGCTCTCGTCCGTGTCATCCGCCATTCTGGTCTATGACCGGGATGGGCGTATCACCATGTATAACAGTGCTGCTGAAAAGTTCTTCGGGTTGGGAGACAGTCTTCGCGGTAAATACGGGGAAGAACTGATCGTCGAGAGTACAAGGCCGGAGATATCCGCAGAGGCGACTCTTAAATCGGGTAAGGAATTCTCATCTGAGGAAAAGATTCTGATGCGAATGGATGGCAGTGAGGTCCCGGTTGCAGTGTCGACTTCGCTAATGACCGACCAGCACGAAGATGTCATTGGTGTAGTTGAGGTCCTTCACGATCTGACCAAGATAAGGGCACTGGAGGATGAGGTCTCGCGTGTCAAGGCTCTTGCCGCACTCGGTGAAATAGCTGCTACGGTAGCGCACGAAGTCCGCAATCCACTCGGCGGTATTGTGGGATTCGCCTCTCTCTTGAAGCGTGATCTGCCGGAGGATCATGAAGGGCAGCGGATGGTGGACAAGATAATCCGGGGTGTCGAGAATCTTGACAAGTCGGTTTCGAGTCTGCTAATGTATGCGCGGGATGTCACTCTGTCGTGCAGGGAAGTGGATATCCGTAAGTTTATTAATGAAATAACGACCTACTTCTCGGTGGACATGAACCGCGAGACCGGCAAATACGATATTGAGACTACATCCGAGCCTGATGATATCACATGGCGGCTGGATCCTGAACAGTTCAGGCATGCGGTTGTTAATCTGTTACAGAATGCCGCACAGGCCATGCCCGACGGAGGGACTGTGAGGCTTGCGATCAGCGCTGATGATATGCTCCATGTGGCTGTAGAAGATCAGGGCAGGGGGATTCCCGAGGAGGTCCGTAACCGTATTTTTGCGCCGTTTTTTACAACCAAACAGGGCGGAACGGGTCTTGGTCTCGCTACGGTCAAGAAAATAGTCGAAGCTCACAGAGGAACCGTCGAGGCGGAGTCTCTGGGAAATGGTGGCGCGCGGTTTACGTTATCTCTGCCGCGATAGAATAATATGAATGCTTTCCGGGGAAGGTGAGTATCATGCACGAGAGAATACTTGTTGTAGATGATGACAAGCTCGTAAACGAATTCGTTGATGAAACGCTGACCCGTGCCGGGTACGACGTCACCTCGGCGATGTCCGGAGAGGAAGCTGTGGAGCTTGCAGAGATCGAGGATTTTGATCTTGTTCTCTCCGATGTCCGTATGCCCGGAATGGGGGGGATTGAACTTCTGAAGACGATTCGGAAGCAGTCGCCCCAGTCGCTTATCATTATGATTACCGCCTATGGAACAGTCAAGAATGCCGTTGAGGCGATGAAGCTCGGAGCATTTGACTATATCCTTAAACCGTTCTCACCGGATGAACTCGAGATAATAATAAAGAAGGCTCTTAAATTTCATGGTCTTCAGGTGGAGAACGATCGCCTTAGAAATGAGGTCGGTCGCAAGTACAGTTTCGACAATATCGTAGGCAGAAACGAGGACCTTCAGGATGTCTTTGACCTCGTGAAAGTAGCTGCTGACAGCAAGGCTACGATTCTTTTAACCGGTGAAAGCGGTACGGGTAAGGAACTGATTGCGCGTGCGATTCACTATAACAGCCCCCGTAAGGATAATGCTTTCATCCGGGTCAACTGCGCTTCGCTCCCCGAGAACCTGATAGAGAGTGAGCTGTTTGGCCATGAGAAAGGCGCGTTTACCGGTGCGATCAAGCAGAACAAGGGGAGATTCGAGCTTGCGGATGGTGGCACAATTCTTCTCGATGAGATTTCGGAAATGCCGCTTTCGCTACAGGCGAAGCTTCTTCGAGTGCTGCAGGAGTATGAATTCGAGAGAGTCGGTTCGGGAAGACCTATCAAGGTTGATGTTCGGGTGATCGCGACCTCGAACCGTCACCTGAAGACTGAGATAAAGGAAGGCAATTTCCGGGAGGATCTCTATTTCCGTCTGAATGTCATACAGATAGAATTACCACCACTTCGCAACCGCAGAGATGATATCCCGGAACTTACGGATTACTTCATCGCCAAATATAATGAGGAAAACGCGAGGGTTGTGGATGGAATCAGTGATAAAGCGCTGTCTACATTGATGAAATACCACTGGCCTGGTAATGTGCGCGAACTCGAGAATATTATCCAGAGAAGTGTTGTTACCTGCAGATCGAATGTAATTACACCCGAACTGTTCCCCGGATATATAACCGGGGGAGATACAATTGATACCGGTGATGTTGTCCTGCCCATGCCGGTAACGCTTGCAGAACTTGAGAAATACGCCATAGTGGAAGCTTTGAAATTCACCGGTGGCAATCGAACCCGGGCGGCGGATATCCTCGGCATTACATCACGGACCCTGCGAAACAAGCTCGCGGACTATGACCTCAAACAGAGGGTTCAGGCGGTCGAAGAGGAAACCATTTGATATAGGTCATACATGCCGTATATTTATTGGGGCTGACTGAAGCCGGTTCTTACACGATTCTCATCACGACATCAGAGGTTTCAGGTCGGGATTCGCTCAGGGGGCGAGTTTGGGTTTCGATATTCAAGCCGTTTTGGAGGGGGATATGAACAAGGAACAGATTAAAAAACTCCTGGAGGGCGTGAAGAAGGATCAGATCAGCGGAGTAGGATCATCTACAACTCAGAATCTCCAGATGATTAGTGATATTGTCTCACTGTTTCCGGAGAATGGAGAGGGGGGAGCCGTACTTGAAATTGGAGCAAATGATTACTCGCGTTTGCTTCCGTTAACACGCATGAACTACCGTACTTACGGGATATCAATGAGTGATATCGATCCGGATTTGACTCTGATTGAGGGGTGGAGGAAACACGGCATCCTGATAGAACGAGCCGGTAAAGCTAATGACAGGCTGCCTCATCCCAGTGACAGTTTCGATTGGGTAATTTGCAGTGAAAGTGATACTGATTCCAACCGCCTATCCATGCATTTGCTTGCCGAAATCAAGAGAGTATTGCGTCCCAAGGGGAGGTTGATTCTCCAGACTCCCAACACGAGGGGCATTCGGACGAGTTCTTCACGAAAAGTACGGATTAAGAATGTCGTAGAGAGTATTGGTCCGGAGGACTTTGCAAAGGATGGAGACGATTCCTCCGAGCTGCCGATTTCTGAAATGATAGAAAGGTACGGATTTAACATACTGTTGCGTCTGTATTCCGACAGTGGAGCAGGTCGATCCGCTTCACTTCGTTCCGGAATAAGCCGTTTTCTAAATCGGCTGGTTCCCAATCTAAAAGATACGGTTGTGCTGGTTTGTGAAATGAAATGACCAATAGTGACATCTATTGTGATAATGATTATATTTGTTAAAAGTCTACGATATTAACTTGTATGTTGAAGTCTAAATCACCTCAGATTCTCGAAGAGCGGGAAGAGGATTTCAGAGAACTTCCCTGCAGAGATTTCGATCTTGATTGTTATGCCTTCGACGGAGTGATCCCCTTCGGATCATATAAAAAATGCCAGGCATATATGCCTGGCATGGGTAAATGTCTGTTTCTCTCGGATGAGGAATCCGAGGAGTAAAATATCTGAGTCAACTAATATGTTGGCTGCGTACCACCCTCATCGATTTTATCCGCCCAGTTGGGATCGTAACGCTCACCCTTCATATTTGAGTGCACAAGCTGATAGTCGCCGTATTGTCCTTCATCCACAAAAACGAAATACACACCACTCTGTCTTTCGAGGCTGTTGTATTCCCATATCTCGTAGGGTTTTTCTTCCAACTCGTATGGATACTCGTGTATCTCATCCGGTGCACCATACTTAATCCAAATCCGGCCTTTGTCTGATCTCCAACCATCATCCTTGTTGGCTATGCTGACGGAGAAGTGCTGATTTGCATAGTAAAATCTCTGGAACATCTCGATCTTGTATTCGTTTTCAGCGGTCGTTGGATCGGGATCACGTTGAGTGAAGTAATCCTCAAAAAACTCCTTCTTACCGGCGAGACTCAAATCCTCAAGAATATCCCGGTCATGAGTGCTGAAAGAATAATGAAGAACTTTCTCGAGAAGTTCGGCGTCTGCCTCTGTGAAAGAATCCGATGGTCTGGTCGGAATATTCTCCGGTTGATATTCGAGCAATTGGAATGGCTTATAGCCTTCTACGGAGTATCCACTTCCCGCATCCGTTACCTTCAGATAGAGCTGGTAGCTTCCCTCCGGCATATCATGAATATCGATCACATTTGAGACCAGAGCCGATTTTCCCGGTTTTATATGCTGTCTTTTTCCGAAATTGGAGATGAGAATACCGTTGATATCGAGCAGTTTACATTCAACATAATATTCCTTCGGGACATCCGGGCCAATTATAAGGTTGTAGACTTCCGCGTAGTAATACATGACACTGTCTTCGTCCACAAACATCCGAATCGGATTCGGCACAACACGTCTGTTGCTCTTGTCTATCGGCGTGTAGTCTTCCAATGTGGTCTCTTCCGGCAGCAGATTGATTTTATAAGCCAGCTCTATTCCGGAGAGCATCAAATCAGGATTGTTGTAATTTGGAACCGTAACCTTGATCGACCGCTGACCGAATTTGCCCGACATGGGTACTCCCGGAGAGCGGGATTCGACATCATCCACGATAAGTGTGGCATTATATTCACCCGGTGGCAGCGGTACGGATATCTGGTCGGTTATTTTGAAGCTTTTATTTGTCGTGCTCTGCGGGTTCTTGACGAATGTCGCGATCTTCTTGTAGAGGGTATCGACTATCACGCCGTCCTGTTTTTCAATCTCTATCCATATTTCGGCACTGGCCTGGTAACCCGTGTCGACTGCTGTTTCACTTCCAGCTTCCACATAGGCGAATGTCATATTGTGCCTTAAAATGCCATAGTAGAATTCAACAAGACTCTTACCCTCCTCCGGAGGATAATCAAAACTGGCATAGTCCAGCCATACAGGCATACTGCTCGACTGAGCTTTAGTTTCATTTGTCAGGAAAATGGTACCCGCAGTTAAAAGCGTGATTAACAGTATCAGTGAAGTCTTTTTCATGCAACACTCTCCCGATCGTTATTAATCAAAATCTCCGAATCCTTCATGTAATCCCCCCCGGCGTCCATCGTATGGATATGTCAGGTGGTAATCACCGGTATGATGTGTATCCTCGAAAACGAATGTTCGTGATAGACCATAATAATACCATACCTGATATGGAACACTTGACAATTCAAATGGATATCTCTCGACATGGTCCGGTTCACCGAATATTACATAAATTCGTCCTCTGTCAGTTTCCCAGCCCTCCTCATTGACAACGGAGAAATACTGGTTTGCATGACGGATCCTTGAATAGTAAAGCTCTCTGCTCTCATTCACCTCGGTTTCCGGATATTTGTCGTGCGCTGCCCAAAACTCTTCGAATGCTTTCTTTCGTACATCATAATCGGCATCCATCAGCGATTTAAGTGAGTCCATTTCATCGCTATTAGCGATGTATTTCAACTGGTATACAGCGTTCTCATAGTCGTTTTTAACCAGTGCACTGATTGACCAGTCAATATTGAATTCCACTTCGCGCTTTGCCCATGTTTTTCTACGCTTCTCCTTAAGTTCGAATTGAAGCTTGTAGATATCCGGGACAAATTCATCCATCGGAATTGATTTGACCAGACGGGTCAGGGGTTTGTCTATAGTCATTTCGAGCCTGTCGGTATATACCGTACCCTCATCCTCACCCTTGATCTTGTATTCTATGATGATATCCTTTTCATCATCCGTATTGTTGTATATCTCAGCATAAAACGATGCCTGTGCGGTTTCTCCGCTGAAACTTGCCGATACAAGGGGGATAATCTGTTTTTCTCCCTTCTGGAATCCGGGGTTGCCCTCAACAGCATCACGCACTTGATATACCAGTTCAATGCCGGACATGTCGATATCGTTACGGAAAAGGTCATCAACTTTGACATCTTTCTCGACCGTCGCAACCTTCCCGGAATGCTTATCCGTGAGTTTACACACTACCTTAAAATCACCTTTCGGTACCTCAATGTTGATCTGGTTTATGAAATACCCCTTGGGATCCTGCGTTTCCTCGTAAGATCCCACACGGTACCTTCTCTCTCTCGAAAAACCTGTAACCTGTTCATCGTCCTCAAGTACAATAACACTCAAATCGTAAGTCGATACGAATTTGTTCTCAGCCTTGAAATACTGAAGTCCCGAGTTGTAAACCTTGTAATATACCTCGAGTCGTACCACATCCATTTTCACGGAATCCGATTGAAACAGAGCATAGTTAAAATCGAATATAGGTTCGTCCAGTGGGCGGTCCTCTATATATCCTGTCTGTGGCATAGCCTGCGATGTAAGCATAAGGAGCGCACAGAGTGTCAGGATTATATGTATGCATACTTCTTTCTTCATTGCGATACGCTCCGTTTATTGTGAATTAAAAATGCAAGACCCGCTCTTCTATATTATAACGTACGGCATACCAAAAGGTTTACTCACAATTTACATTGATGATTACAGGTTGTGGGACTTAAGGCAAGAAATAAATAAGTTATTCGTATCTAAGGGAGATGACCGGATCAACCCGCGATGCTCTAAATGCAGGATACACACCCGAAATGAGTCCTACTCCAACGGCAACCCCGAAACCGAGAATTACTCCCCCAACTGGAACACCGAATGGAAGCCCCGTGCCTCCCGCTACAGCGACTCCGACAAGCAATCCGAGCCCAATCCCTATCAAACCACCTGAACAGGAAAGAGTTACGGCTTCAATCAGGAACTGGAATACTATATTGGCACGCCTTGCTCCGATTGCTTTTCTGACACCGATCTCACGAGTTCGTTCTGTAACCGAAACGAGCATTATATTCAGAACCCCGACTCCGCCAACCATAAGACCAATAGATGAAATGACGAGCATTACGATTACAATTGTCGAGGTTATGTCTTCATAGAGGTCCATCAGACTCTCCTGAGTGAATACTGCAAAATCGTTATCTTTATTAAACGGTACTCCGCGTTTGAGACGGAGAGCGTTTACAATCTCATCCTGAGCCTGCTCCATCTTGTCAGCAGATTTTGCGGATACAGCCAGCCAGAGTGCTTTTTCCCAGGGATACATTTTCATGAAAGTCCCGATAGGAATAGCTATGAACCTGTTGGCGTTGTCATCGAAGCTCTCGTTCCGTTCCTCCATCACACCAACAACAGCAAACTTGGTACTGTTAACGACTATTGACTTGCCGATTGGATCCTCTCCCACGAACAAGCCATCCGCAATTTCAGAGCCGATTGCACAAACACGGGCAGCATGCTGATCCTCGGATTCGGTGAAGAACCGTCCTCGTGCAGCATACGTATTGTTGACTTTCTCCCAGTCGGTGGAGGTACCAAAAAGTCGCGGTCGCTCTATGGATTTGTCCCTGTATTTTACAATATTGCCACCGGATTTGAAGTAGTGGTTCTGCGGAGCAACAGCGCTCACGGAAGGACAATTTTCCTTTACAGCTTCGGCATCCTCGAATGTTATCGGCTTCCGTTTACGTTCCTCGTCAGACAAATCAGAGCGGTTAGTGTTTGGGGGATATCTGGAAATATATATCGCGTTTGATCCCATACTCTCGATAGAACCCTTGACCTGCGAGTCCACACCCTCGATTATCGCCATCATTGCAATAACGGATGCAACTCCGATCAGTACTCCGAGAATGGTCATAAAGGAACGAAACTTGTTTGACCAGATGGAATCCAGCGCCATTTTGACGCCCTCAAGACCTTCAATGATATTCAATTCTCATACCTCATTGCATCTACGGGATCGAGTTTGGAACCCTTGAGAGCAGGGTAGAGGCCGAAAATAACACCAATCCCCGTTGAGATCGCAACTCCGCCTCCCACCGCAATGGGGGAGATGACGAATGGCAGGTCACCGGCATTGGCCAGAGTTCGAGCGAGTAATAGACCGAGGGCGATGCCCACAATACCACCCGCGCACGACATCAGAAGCGCTTCCAGAATGAATTGCAGCAGGATAAATTTCCTCCGTGCTCCAAGCGATTTTCTGATACCGATCTCGCGTGTTCGCTCCGTAACCGATACCATCATTATATTCATTACGACAATACCCGCAACAACCAGCGCGATCGCCGGGATCGCTATTGCAGTGACGCGGACAGCTTTCGTGATCTGATTATAGAAATCCATCATGCCTTCGGATGTTACCATTGAGAAATCATCTTCATCCTTGTAAGCAACATGCCGTCTATTGCGGAGAATCATGCGGACTTCATCCATCGTTTCATCAATCACCTCCACTGATGGCGCCTGAATGATAAGTGTCAGGCTCCGGTTGGCGTCGAAGTGTTTCCTCAGCGTATTGAGAGGTATCAATGCAAACATGTCGAGGTCCTGACCGAGCAGCGCACCGCGTGGTTTCGCTATTCCCACCACCGTGAATTTGTGCCCCTCAATAGATATCTCCCTGCCGATAGCGTTGAACGGTTCAAAAAGCCGCTCATAGAGTGTATAGCCGATTACCACCATGTTACGAGCGTGTTCATTCTCGAATTCAGAGTACATTCTGCCCTCACCGATCTGGAAATCGGTGATCTGGATTACATTCGGAGTGCATCCGGCAATCGGCACATCCCGCAATTTCTCGCTTCTGTACTTGATAGTCCTGTCATCATTGAGTTGTGCGCCAACGCGCCTGCATGAAATGCAGTCACCTTCGATAGCACGAAAGTCGCGGATAGTAATATTCTTGCGTTTGATCGCTTTTAGATATTCCTCTTCAGAGGTAATCATTCCGTATTTATCGACAGTGAATGTTGCAGGTCCCATTTGATTGATCAGACTGGCAACTTTGTGGTTCATACCCTCGATAATGCTCACAATCGCTATTACGGATGTCACTCCGATGATGACACCCAGAATTGTAAGTCCGCTCCGCAGGAGGTTGGCCCGCAGTGCCTGAGCCGAGAGCGCAATTAAGTCAAATATTCTCATGACACCGATGCTTTTGTGTGCCGCACTTCCTTCTCTATCTTTCCATCTCTGATATAGACCACACGTTCGGCATATTTGGCGATGTGATGTTCGTGTGTAACCATGATTATGGTGTGCCCTTCATCATGAAGTCGCGAGAAGAGAGTCATGATTTCTTCACCTGTTGCAGTATCGAGGTTGCCCGTAGGCTCATCAGCGAGGATTATTGATGGGTTGTTCACGAGAGCGCGGGCAATCGCAACACGCTGTCTCTGTCCGCCTGAAAGCTCATTTGGCCTATGGTTCATTCTATCCAGAAGGTCCACTTCCTTCATTGCCTCGATCGCTCTCTCTCTACGGGTGTATGAATCCGTGCCATTGTAGATCAGTGGGAGTTCGACATTGTGTAATGATGTTGCTCGGGGGAGAAGATTAAATGTTTGAAAAACAAAACCGATTTCCTTGTTTCGGATGCGCGCGAGCTCATCATCATTCATATCAGATACAGGTTGTTGATTGAGGTAATACTCACCATTGCTCGGAGTATCGAGACATCCGATCAGGTTCATCAGGGTCGATTTGCCTGATCCGGATGGTCCCATGATCGCGAGATATTCGCCTCGTTCAACGGAGAGATCCACACCCTGAAGCGCATGAAGCTCCTCTTCACCCATTATGTATGTTTTCCAGAGGTTGGTTGTCTTTATAATCACTGTTCATCTTCCATCTGGTCGTTATCTTCTTTCTTCTCGATTTGTACAAAATCACCATGTTCCAGTTTGCGTAGTATTTTGTATGGACCGATTACAATCTCCTCGCCACCCTGCAGGCCCGACACGATCTCGATATCCTGCCTGTCAGCAATTCCTGTGGTCACCTGTACGAATTGTACTTTACCATCCTGAATTACATATACGCCGTGATACTCTTTAATTTCAGAGAGGTGTTTATCCTTCGTTGTGTCGGTTTCAATTTCCGGTTCCGCAGCTATTGCCCCCGATTCATCCGATTCCTCCGATGATTCATCCGGATCCGGGAGTTTATCGCGGATTACAACCGCCTGTATGGGAACCTTGATGATGTCAAAGTGCTCGGCCGTGACTATGTCCACCTCTGCCGTCATACCCGGCTTGACAAACGGATATGTCTCGACGAATTGTATTTTAACTATGAAATTCGTGATCTGATCCTGAGATGAAAATCCGGAAACCTGTGCGGAGTTACCGACCTCTGTCACGATTCCGTCAAACAGAGTATCGGGGAAGGCATCGACATTAATAGCTGCTCTCTGTCCCAGTCGAACGGAGGCGATATCGGTTTCATCAACTTCCGCTTCAACCTCGATTTCACTCAGGTCTGAAACGGTCATGATAACTGTGCCTGCATTGTTCATGGTACCGACGAGAACGATCTCACCGACTTCGGCATTGAGTTCTGTGATGACGCCGTCAATTGGAGCACGGAGAACGGTTTTATCGAGTTGATCCTCAGCCTGAACGAGACTCGCTCGATATTCATCCACTCCGAATTGCGATGATTCATAGCGTGCTTTTGCGACCTCGAAAGTTGTTTCAGCTGTGATCTTCTGCTCTTCGGACATAAGACCTTTCTCGAAAAGCCTCAAAGCTCTGTCACGTGCCAGCTTTGCCTCGAGCATATTCGCCTCATTCTGCTTCATCGTCGCTTTTGCGGATGCGAGTGAGGCTCTTGCCATGCGGACGGCAGCTTCGTATCGAGTCTGATCGAGCTTAACGAGAAGATCTCCGGCTTTCACAGTATCACCCTCATCCACAGGCATCTCAACTATCGTAGCCTGAACCGATGCCTGAATATTTACCTCTGTTTTGGGCTGCACGCGACCGGTTGCGGTCACCTCGGATATAACATCTCCGGTGTCAACCTCTCCGGCTGTAATTGCATGCCCCTTCTCCGAGGAACGAGTGAGATTCAATACGACAATTATTGCGAGCACCAGTATCGCGCCGAGTATTATAAAGAGTTTCTTGCGCGATTTCTTCTTCCTGCGAGTACCGTTCGCACTTGGAGTAGTCTCCGCCACTGTCTCCACCTTCTCTCTTAGTCTATGACACCCATTATGGTTTGAAGTCTTGCGAGTGCCAGATAGTAGTTATACTTACTGTCCACCCTGTCGGATTCAGCGGTTTTAAGGCTGACTTCCGCATCCAGAATATCAAGAATTGTCGCCGCGCCGAGAGTGTATTTCTCCTCGGCCAGTTTGTAGTCCTCTTCCGCTGAGGCAAACTTTTCTTCCGCAAGCTCTCGTGCGGCTATTTTCTCCTGTAAGTCGAGATAAGCCTCTCTTACCTCGAGAGCGACAGAACGCTCGGCATCCATAAGCCCATAGCGAGCATTGTTCAACTCGGCTTTGGCATAATCGGTCGATCGTTTTGTGTTGAATCCATTGAATATATTGAATGTAAGCTCTGCTTTGAGATATGTACTGTAGTTGTCATTCCACCACTCGTCAAGCTGACCGAGTTCCTGGTCTTCCCACGATTTTCCCCCGGAAATACTGATCTGCGGGAAGTAGCTTCCCCTTGCAGAGCGAAGATCATAGAGCGCAGATCTCTCTTCTTCAATTGCTGCAAGATAGTCGGGATTGTTTTTCATTGCTCTATTCTTCGCTTCGGTAAAGGATATCTCATTGTTACTCAAATCAACATCCGGTACCACAATCTCCTGTTCGACCGGTTCGCCGATAGCGTAATTGAGATTAGCCTGGGATGTCTTGATTGTGTTCTCCGCAGAGAGTCGCTCGAGCTGGGCTTCCGAGAGCGAGACCTTGGCTTTAAGGACATCCGAGAGGGATGCCGATCCGAGTTCGTACTTGGTCTCTGCTATCTTCATCAGTTCCTGATTTCTCTCGACAGCTTTCTGAGTTATCTTCTGAGTGCTCTGAGCTTTCAGCAGATTGAAATATTTGGATTTGACATCATAAGCTGTCGACAATTCCTGACTCGTTATCTCGTGCTTTCGCTGAGCCTGTAGAGCACCGGCGGATCTTAAGTTGTAGACTTTGCTTAAGCCTTTGAACAGGTTCATCTCGGCAAACAAACTGGCTCTATATCCGTGACTATCACTGAAAATCTCTTCATCGATGAATTCCCCTTTGTCATCATCATAATAGCCGGACAGGTAGCGGTGATTATATGTTCCATCCATGTACCAGTTAATAGTGGGTAGGAATGCCCCGTATGCTACGAGACGGTCAGCGTTTGCCATCTTCAGATAACTTTTCGCCTGATGCAGGGACAGGCTCGTATTGAGAGCTTTATCGATACACTGCTCCATTGTATATTCCTTTTTCTGGGCGAAGAGTGTACCGGTTGAGAGCGTCAGTACGAGCAGTAATACTAAGCATATACAGGGTATTCTGGATTTGCAATAAATCATAGGGCATCTCCTGATGAAATCATTATATCCCAAAACTTCCTCCGGTAAGCATCGATACGCCACATATCGCGAGTACCCAGACTAACCAGAAAACCACCACCCAGATTGCGGCGCTGTTTTTGGAAGTGTTGGGTACATTTACATGGATGCCGATTATAAGAAGTACAAGCATCCAGATCGAGAATATGTCGATTTTGTTGAGGAAGAAATATATGAATGAAGTGTTTTCGTTTGATGGCAGCAGTATGGCGAGACTCGTCCGAACATCCGTAGTCCCGGCCGACTTGATGAGAAACGTTTTTATCAATGTTTCGGGTATGCCCACCATTGCTGCATAAGCGTAAACATTTACCATATTCCAGAAATTTGTTTCGCCACCGAGTATTACGCTGGCGATCAGCAGTAAGAATGCCCCTCCGATTAGCATCATTGCGAATGACCCCACAAAACCAATGGCATATTGCCATAGCGGTGGATTCTCCATTGACTCGCGGGTATTTTCGAGAATTTCCTCTTTCTGGGATTCCGGGAGGTTTTCGATGAATCTGTTGTTCTCCATTTTGTATATCTGGTCCTCGATCACTATATCTTTAATGACCGGATATACTGCCTGGCTCAGGATGAATATGAGCAGGACGGGTATGATCCATGCCCACTTGGAGTCCTTAAGGCTCTCGAACGTTTCACGAGGTGAGATAAAGATATTGATCAGACGTGCAGCGGGATTCATCCGGATGGTTGCCCCGGATTCTCCTCCATCGCCCATTTCATAACTCATTTGTCGATCCTTTCGTCCACGCCTGTTACAGACGTAACCAACGGCAAAAAGGTTTCAATAACTAACATACCTTTTCAATCATACATCCATGAGACTGGATTATTCAATCCTCATTACACATTTACATATATGTCATTTACGCCGCATTCGGCGAATACAATCAGAGTGCCGGTCTCGATGGAAATCCCGACCTCCCCGGATACCGCTTCATTACTCAAACCGAGAGAGCCGGGGATCAGTGTTATATTTTCGAGTTCCCAGTGTGAACCGGTCTCGTATAATCCGGTTGTCTTACCACCATAACAAAATACAGAGAACATATTTCCCGGAATCATTTTCAGATTGACTGCACCGGTTTCCGACGTCATCGCAATCACCGAGAATTCATCATCGACCATGATAAGCCGTCCCGGATATCGTGTCAGAAGCGCGATGTTCGCGAGAAGGTGATCGATCCGGCGACCGGCAGCGCATAGCAGAAGGATTTTCTCCGCGCCTTTCTCGATAGCATACTGAACCGCCAACTCCGTGTCGGACTGGTCCTTTTCGCTGTCGTAGACGATGACCTCGCCGGCGTCTATTTTGTCTGCCGGAATATCGAGGCTGTCGAGATCACCGATGAAGACATCCGGACGGATATCTATCTTTTGGAGATAGAGAAGGCCTGCATCGGATGCGATTACGGTATCAGAATCAGCGACGTATTTCTTGAGCAGCCCATTATCGATTGGTCTGCCATTACAGACGATTGAGAACAGCTTACCGGACATGCTGCAAATATATGAGTGACAGGGGAGAGAGGCAAAGAAGAAATGCAGGGGGGATTTGTCGCGTTGCCTCATTGAAAGATGTAACCGAAGGGTTAGATACGTTGCCTCACATTGGAGGTAACCGTAATTAGAGTGGTTGGTGTAGCCTTGGGCTTGCCAGGGTTTCAAACTGCAGATGGATAATCCGCGTGGTCTTGGGCTTTGCCCAAGGTTTCAAACAATTTTGAATTATAAGGAGAAGGATCTCGTGGCTGGTGTACGTCCCGTGCACCAGCTTCTTAGAATGTTGGCGCGTGGGACGTACGCCAATCACGAATATTTGTATTTTATGCTTCACGACTTCAAATGATAACGGCGGGTGTGAAACCCGCCGTTTGATATTCAACTTGGAATCGTAATTCTGAACAGGGAAGAGGGTTTAGTCTTTGGAGGCTATCTGTTTCAGGCGCTGCCATTCCGGATCAACTGCATACTTTCTCTCGATTTCCGGAGTCGCCGCCTCGATGAATTTCTCGTAGTATTTACGAGCGTCACCCTCATCGCCTCTCGCCAGATTAGCCAGAGCGATCATCGCGTAGACATTCGCCTTGTCGTCTGTCTTCTTCTCCGCCTTCTTGTAGTACTTTATGGCATCCTTATATTCGCCCATCGCAGAGTATGCATCGCCTCTCCCGACGAGATTTTCATAGATATCATCATCAATATCACACGCTTTCTCGAAATCCTCCATCGCCGGATCATACTTGCCGTTCTTGATGTATGCGTAGCCTCTCAGCCTGAGCACAGTCATATTTTCCGAATCCAGATCGAGTGCTCCGGTATAGGCGCTGATGGCGGATGTCGCCTTTCCCTCGGACATATATATCTTTCCAGCCTGGATAAAATCTTTTTTGGCGTCTGCGGGACGGTTCCCCTTCAGATATGCCTGACCACGCATATAATACCAGTCCGGATTTTTTTGCTTTAAAAGCGCGAGAGTATAACTTTCGACAGCTTTCCTGTAGTCACCCGATTCAAATGCCGACTGCCCCGCCGCAACATATTGTTCCGGGGTGGGCTGGACCGGTTTATCCTCTTCAATCTTCGCAAGCTGCGCGTCGATTGTTGTCATGCTGTTTTCACGGACTCGCACCGTTTTCTCGTATGTCTCGTGCCCCTCCGCCTTGATAACAAGCTTGTGGTTTCCGGGATATACACTCTTGATTGTGCGGCTTCCCTTACCGTAACTGCGGTTATCGAGAAATATCTCTGAAGTCTTTACATTCGTAATGACCTTCAGGTCGCCGTATTCCGGAGTTTTCTTTTTAGTGCTCTCAGTCTTCTTCGTCTCATTTGAACCGGTAGAGGCAAGCGTTGTCTCCTGCATTCCGAGAGATACAATAGACCGGGTCGTTGCGTCATGGTTAAACATAACTCCGGCGGTTTTGTAGAATGGAGTCCTGGCTGTGATTGAATAATTGCCCTCAGGAAGCAGATCGAACACGAACATACCCGCATCGTTGGTGGTAACAGTGCGACCGAGTTCATTAATGGTGACCTCGACATCCGCAAGAACGCGACCGGAATTTTCATCGGTTACGACACCAATGACAGCCGTGTCCGCCGTACCTCCGGAGCGCTTGACAGTCTGGGATATCACCAGCAGCAGAAGAACGACTACGAAAGTTCCATAGAGGAGTGTAGTTGTTAAATCTCTGCCGCCGGGCTTAAGTGTAAACGGTCTTCCGTTCACAACTATCTCATCACCTGACTTCAACGATATATCCTTTGGAACCTTGATGCGACTTTTCCTGAAAAATGCAGTACCTTTACTTCGGGGGGCATGATCTCCCGGAGCGGTATATCTGCTTGCAGGCTGTTTCCAGCCACTCTCCGGCTCATCATCCGGTATATCCGTATTGGAGTCACCCGATAAATGCGCGAGTGAATCAGTTTTGGGTTCTTCAAGTTCATCTGCCGGTGTAGAGCCGATTATTGATCCCGGTTTCAGACTATGGCTGTGGGGTGTTTGCTGTTTATCGGAATCTTCGCTCTTGTTCGAGAGAGATGGGATTTTGGAGTGAAGGCTCTCTATCAACTTGTCTTTCTCGGCAGACTCAACCGCTTCTGTCTCTTCCACCGGTCCGGTTTTCTCCGGTTCTGTCTCCTCCGGTTTTTGAATTCTCTCGAATCCTCGATGAGAGACTTCGGGAGTCGTTTCATCAGAATCATCCCCCGGTAACTCGATTTCGGCTTTCGCTATGAATGCTTCCGCACCATCGGATGGTCGGTTTATAGGATCGGCTGGGCTATCGGTCTCATCCGTTTTCTCGGTACCCATGTCAATCTCGTCGTTGCCGGTTTCATCCCTATTGGAAGATAATATCGGTTCGTCAAAGCTGTCCAGTTGGTTTGTATCCTGATCTGCAAGGGGATCGGATATTCCAGAATCTGAATCTGATCCTGACTCAAGAGGAGTGATATCCCCCTGATTCATACTCTCGATCTGTTGAGTTTCATCATGTGTGTCGTTTTCCAAGCTGTTGTCGTCCAACTGATTGGGTCCGACAGCAAAAGGGTCGGTCTTGCCGAGTTCAGCACCGCATTCCCGGCAAAACACAGCACCGTCAAACTTGTTTTCCGCTCCACATTTTGGGCATATTTTCACTATTCGCTCTCCGGCTAATGGATTTCGAACTACCCTGTATCTCATTTATCGGAAGAGCGGGATAAAGATTTAATCCTCTGTGTCTTACAGTCAATTTACTACATACTTGACTGTGCCAAATTGGGGCTTTTTCGCTTGACACGGATTAAGCAAAAGGATATACTTTCCGTCTAAGGTTTGTGGGATATATAGATTCGAAGGGAAGTTGTTATGAACACTAAGATTAGAATGGTCCTAGCCTCAGTTTTTATTCTTTCAATTGCAACAATTTTCATGGTCGGATGCGGTGTGGAAGACACAGAGCACATTTCACCGGTGGAGTTTGCGAATGCCCTCGTTCTCCGTCCTATAAACCTGCCCACCATGACCAACACACAGACCTGTTATGAGTTGTGGCTTATTGATGCGAAGTACACCATGGATGAAGACAGCAATTCCATAATTGAGATTGAAGATGATCTGAGTCTTGGCAAGTTTTACTGGAACAGGCAGAGATATGAGTTCTATAACCTGAACGGCACACAAATCGACAGTAATTTCTACACCCCAAACGGCGAGAACATATACAATTATACAGTTATGGCTCTTACGGTGGAACCTATCGAGGATGACGGAGTTCGTGCCAACAACGGTCTGATATTTGATGATATCGAGTATGGGCAGCCGATTGAGGGACAGTTTAATTACTTTGGCAGTTTTTCGCCAAGTGTTGTTATGGACTACGGTGATCCCATGTCCGCCACGTATGTTCTAAGATCGTATTCCGACGATGGGGATCCGGATACCAGTCCTGAAAGTGGTGTCTGGTTCCATGCACGTGATGTTGGTGGCGATGATTACAGAGAGACTCTGAGTATTCCGGGATTGCGAGAGGATGCCGCGTTTATTTATGAGGGCTGGATAGAAATGCCCGATTCGTTTGATGGTCCTCTATCTACAGGCAAATTCCGTATTCCTTTCTTTGAAGATTTGAGTAATCCTTACGTGGGAACCGAATGGTATCCGAATACACCTGGAGAGGACTTCATTACCAATGCGCCCGCGGGAGTCAATTTCCCGCTTACTCTTGCTGGTGAAGGCAGGGTCTTTATAACAATCGAACCATATCCGGATCTTGATCCGGATGATCCTTTCCCGTTTACGCTGTTTGAAGCAGAACTGCCGAACGTTGAGGCGGATTCTACTCTGGATACCAGCGACAACTTTGAGATGGTGAATTTCTACGGTTATCTGCCGAAATTCGAAGCGAGTCTTTACACGCGTTAGTTGGAGTTGTCTGAAGAGTCGGGAGTTATATTTAGCAGAGAGCGATCATATTTTATGGCTGGCGGATCCATACGGGACGTCAGCCATTTCATTGGGAGATAGTTGACGCCCTCAGGGAGACCTTAGCTTAACGAAAGGAGATGTCTGCATGATCCTTGGTACAAGCCTCGGGATTCTTGCGATGATCTGCGGTGGAATCGGGCTGCTGTTCGCATTGTGGCTGTTTTTCTCTATTAAGAGGATGCCCGCAGGGGATGACACCATGCGTGAATTGGCAGAGAGGATTCATCGCGGCGCAATGGTATTCCTAAGACAGGAATACAGCATACTTGCCATTTTTATTGTCATCGTCTTCGCGCTTCTGGCGTGGAAGATCGGACTCTACACCGGTATCGCATTTGTTACCGGCGCGATCTGTTCAATGATCGCAGGGTTCTTCGGGATGTCTGCGGCGACAAATGCGAATGTAAGAACTGCACAGGCTGCTGCTACGGAAGGGCAGGCTAAAGCTCTGATCGCATCATTCTCAGGTGGTGCGGTTATGGGTATGTCCGTAGCATCTCTCGGTCTGATCGGTGTGGGATTGTACTTCCATCTGTTCGGTAATGTCCAGGAGTATGCCATTCTAACCGGATTTGCAATGGGTGCATCCTCGATTGCGCTGTTCGCTCGTGTTTCCGGCGGTATTTTCACCAAGTCGGCGGATGTCGGCGCTGACCTCGTCGGTAAGGTGGAGGCGGGTATCCCGGAGGATGATCCGAGAAATCCTGCAGTTATTGCGGACAATGTTGGAGATAACGTTGGTGATGTTGCCGGAATGGGTGCGGACCTCTTTGAGTCATACGTTGGTTCCGTAATCGCCACGATCGCAATCGCTGCCACAGCTTCGGGAATCGGAAGTACCGTTATCACATCTGACATGCGCATGTATCTTATGATGCTGCCTCTCGCTATCGTGACGGTTGGCGTGCTTGCCTCGATGGTCGGTAATATCTCGATCCGCGTATTCGCTTCGATGAATCCGGCGGCGGTTCTCAGAATCGTGACCTATGTAGGCGCAATCATCATGTTGATTGTGACGTACTTTATCGTGCAGCATTTCAATTTATCCACAAATATTTTCTGGGCGGTTCTAATCGGTAATGTATGCGGAATAACACTCGGCCTGTTGACCGAGTACTACACATCCGCAAAGCCGATCAGAAATATCGCACAAGCCTCTGAAACAGGTCCAGCTACCAATATCATCGCCGGTCTTTCGGTCGGTATGGAATCGGTGGCGTTTCCGGTGATTGTCATCTGTATAGCCATTTTCCTCGGCTACAAACTCGCCGACCTCTATGGTATCGGTATCGCCGCTGTTGGTATGCTGGCCACTATCGGTGTTACGATGTCGGTTGATGCTTATGGTCCGGTTGCGGACAATGCCGGTGGTATTACGGAAATGGCCGGACTCGGTGAGAATGTCAGAAACATTACAGACAAGCTCGACTCACTTGGAAATACAACAGCGGCAATCGGCAAGGGCTTTGCCATTGGTTCCGCAGCTCTCACAGCCCTCGCACTTTTCTCGGCCTATACTACAACAGTAGGACTCGACACAATCAACCTCCTGGATGTAAAAGTCATCGTCGGTCTATTCATAGGCGGGATTCTCCCGTTTGTGGTTGCCGCGCTTACCATGACGGCGGTTGGACGTGCTGCATTCAAGATGGTAAATGAGGTCAGACGGCAGTTCCGTGAGATCAAGGGCATCATGGAAGGAAAAGCCAAACCGGATTCGGATCGCTGTGTGCAGATCGCCACAGTTGGTGCGTTACAGGAAATGGTTGTTCCCGGTCTTCTCGCTATCATTGCCCCGATCCTCGTAGGTTCATTCCTCGGTAAGGAAGCCCTCGGTGGTCTTCTCGCCGGTGCCACCCTGACGGGTGTACTGCTTGCTCTTATGATGGCTAACAGTGGCGGCGCATGGGATAACGCCAAGAAATTTATCGAAGGCGGCGCTCACGGCGGTAAAGGCTCCGATGCTCACAAGGCGGCGGTCGTTGGTGATACGGTTGGTGATCCGTTTAAGGATACCTCCGGTCCCTCGATGAATATCCTCGTCAAGCTTATGGCGATGGTTTCGCTGGTTCTTGCTCCGCTGTTCATCTAAGAATATCTCTTATTTGATGATATAAAGATGCCCGACTCTTTTGAGTCGGGCATCTTTTTGTTGTAATAATCTATAAATATCCGATTTTGATAATAGAATTATGTAAACCGAGGTTTTTTATATGCCTGACAGTGACTGGAGTAATCTGCGCGAGTTGTTCGTATCGCATCTCGTTACAGACCTGAATCTGACAGATAACACCGTTGAAGCATACGATGACGATACCATTGATTTTTTCGCATGGTGCAAACGCAAAAAACTCCGGTCAATTGAACTGCCTACAGAGAAGCTGTACGATTATCTGCTGGATTTACGCAATCGCTCACTGAATCCGGCAACGATTGCGCGTCATCTATCCAGCCTCAAGCATCTGTACAAATTTTTTGTCGGTGAAGGGGTTGTAAAAAAGAACCCTGCTGCGTCAATTGAGGGACCTCGACTCATGAGGAAGCTTCCTCAGGTTCTCGATCAGGCTGAAATGGAGCAGCTTCTCGCCGCTCCAAAACCTGTAAATCCGCTTGGGATAAGGGACAGGGCGATGCTTGAATTGTGGTATGCGTGCGGATTACGTATATCCGAGGTCAGGACTGTTCGAGTTGAGGACTTGATGCTCGAATTAAGGCTTCTTCGCGTGATGGGAAAAGGACGGAAGGAAAGAATAGTCCCGTTCGGGACATACGCTCGCGATGCATGCAATGAATATATCGAAACCGCCCGCCCGCAGCTCCTAAAAAGCCCTCCGACGAGTATTTTGTTTGTTAATAATCTGGGGAGTGGTTTATCCCGCATGGGATTGTGGAAAATACTCAAGAAATATACAGATTTGTGCGGATTCAGGACGAAAGTCAAGCCTCATACCATCCGACACTCATGTGCAACCCATCTTATAGAGGCCGGAGCAGACATTCGTACGGTAATGGAACTGCTTGGTCACGCCGATATAAGTACTACGCAGATTTATACCCATCTTGACCGAGAATATCTGCGGGAAGTGCACAGGAGCTTTCATCCAAGAGCGTGAGAGGCACCAGTTGAAACGATCTCTTTTTAAAGAGGGATTCCTTGAGTCCGGGGATGATCTGGCTGAAGTGCGTCGTAAACCATACTTCAACGTGGCAGTATATCGAAGCGAGATTGACATAGATCTGCAGATTGCTGAAACCGTCACGTGGGCGCTCATCAGTATTCATCACTTCACGAGTTTCGAGGAGCTGTTCCGTCTGGGACAGAAACATCTGCTTGGTCTGATAGTTTTCCCAACCGCCGGAAGAGCGAAAGACGAGGCAGCGATGATTGCCCGTGCCAAGGCTACGCCGGCGCTCTCCACAGTGCCAACCGTAGTATATCATCCGCAGCCGGACAAGTCTGTTCATGTGCGTTCTTTTAATGCAGGTGCTGATGACATTCTCGCCGGAAACTGGGACTCGGACATATTTGGAGCGAGACTTCAGATGCTCAGCATACGGTCATTCCGCGATCTGGGTGTCAATCCAACATCCCGTCTTCCGGGACCGATCCTGATAAACCAGCAGATGGAGAAGAGTATCGAGGCGGGAGAGGAATTCGCCATCTGTTATCTCGATATCGACAATTTCAAAGCTTATAACGACTACTACGGATATGTGTACGGCGACAAGGTCATTCGGCTTACCGCTCACATCGTGAGAGATATCGTGTTCGACCTCGTGCCGGATGGTTTTGTCGGGCACGTTGGAGGGGACGATTTCGTCTTTATTATTCCATACGATAAAGTTGAAATCGTCAACACGAATATCATAAAAACATTTGATCGAATAATTCCGTACCGCTACAGGAAGGAGGATCGGGAGAGGGGTAAAATCGTCTCAAAGAACCGCAGGGGAGAGGATGAGGTTTTCCCGCTTCTGACTATCTCAATTGCGATCCTCGTCAACCACGACCAGATGTTTACACACGTCGGTGAATTGTCGCACATGCTTGCGGATTTGAAGAAGTATACGAAAAAGCTCGCGGGATCGAATTTCATGATTGAGCGGAGACAGAAATACTGATCGGAGTGGATTGCAATTAGATCGACAGCGGACTGAATTACTGCACAAACTTGTCGAACTTATCCCAGTATGCCTCGGTCAGCTTGTATGGTACGAACTGATCCGAACTCGGATCGCCCCCCTCGGCGGGTGCGATTATTCCGAGCTTTTCAGCAAAGTCGAAGAATTCCCTGATGTCCGGTCTTGAACCGAGTTTAGCCGACGCGGGCGCATCCTCACCGAACTTCCACTTGCCGTTCATCTTACCAAGCGCGCCAATATTAACCTTGCAGAGCGCATGCAGGTATTGCTGCACGGTGTACTGGTCGTTCGAATAGTAGTCGATCTTCGGTTTCGGCATCGGTACAGCCGAACCGAGCGCGATCTCATACTTGAAATGCTGAAGGGTTTCATCACTCATGTAAAATATTATCGGCAGGTGTGTCCAAAATATCAACAATAACAATATACTCACATTTCGATTTATCCGGGATTTGGGATTTGGTGAATTTGCCGAATTCAGGAAAAAACGGCACTTACCGGGTTGACGAATGTTATAATTGGCGATATTCTGTGGGGGCTGTTCAGGTTTTGAACAGGCAGAGAGTCATTAGACAGACAAACGGGAACACCTCAACCGACTCATAGAAGGATGGTAGAAATGCGTAAAATAGGAATATTGGGGATACCGCTCTTACTTCTGATTTTGATTTCTGTCGGCTGCTCATCCAAGGCGAAAGACATGGAGATCGCGAACCTCAAGGATCAGCTCTATGTTGCCGAGGCTCGAATTGATTCGCTCGAACAGCGGTCGCAGATGTATGAGGTGGAGGCACGGGATCTTCGGCGCGAACTGAGTACGCTCGCTACACGCGAGGAACTCGAGATGGAGATCGAGGAGAAATACACGCTTCTGCGTGTCTCGGAGGAGCTTCTCTTCTCAAGCGGATCGGACAAGATCAGTTCGAACGGAAAACGTATCCTCGATGATGTCGCCGAGATTTTCAAGCGGTTCGAGCATAATGATATCCGTGTCGAGGGACATACCGACGACAAGAAGATCAAGCCGGAGTTTCAGGTTCGATTCAAGAGTAACTGGGAGCTGTCAACAGCGAGAGCGACTGCGGTCGTGCACTACATGATCGAAAAGCACGGTATCGATCCGTCACGGCTGATAGCGGTAGGGTACGGTTCCAACCGTCCGGTGACCTCGAACGACACCACCGCAGGCAGAGCACAGAATCGCCGCGTCGAGTTTTACATCACCCCCGCCAAACTCCCGGTCAAACCACTCGGCGTACAAACATGATGTGATATAGACTGATCTGATTATTTACGAAGTGACGATGGCAGAATCTGAGCGGCTCTGCCATTGCTATTTCGAGTAGGGCAGAATCCATGTGCTCCTGCCGTTTGTGTGGCTGGCGTACGTTCCGTGCGCCAGTACATATATGCGCCGTCAGGAACCCTTTCCTGACGGCAAAGCCATATTGGGTAGCTTCTCTTTCAGCGGTTCTGCCAGTCACTATGTTACGGTTCGTACAAAAGAAGAAACCCACCTGGAAGTCCCTATGTTATGGCGAGATAGTTGAGAGAACCTGCTTTTGGCTTTGAAATAAGCGAGGCTACCTTTTTGTTTTTGGTAAAACAAACAAACCACGTGGTCGCATAAGCGCCACAA